>Ga0307516_10003445_pt1 | contig 20283 bp, 21 predicted proteins | sample 19_EM_MG_FD_203310 | JGI IMG/M metagenome (GOLD analysis project Ga0307516, IMG submission 203310) | Populus trichocarpa ectomycorrhiza microbial communities from riparian zone in the Pacific Northwest, United States - 19_EM | ecosystem: Host-associated > Plants > Roots > Unclassified | place...
TCGCGTCAACCCCGCACCCCACCAAACCCCCCCCGCCCCCCCCCCCCCCCAGAGACACAGACGGCGGCCGCAGACTGACATATGGCGGACTACTTGGTCCGGCTGCAGCCCCCCCAGGCCAGCTCGCAATCCGCATCGCAGACCTCCACCGAAGATCGATCGCAGAGCGTCAGCACTGACGAGGACGCCCGCAACCTGGGAACCACCAGCGTGAGCAGCACCGGCACCGGCAGTGGCACCAGCAGCGTCGCCCCCGCCGACTCCAGAAAACGGAACCACCACTCCGACATCCTCACCGATCCGCCAACCTCAAAACGCCAGCAGCACGACTCGTTGCCGTTGATCGCTAATGGATACGGCCCGCAGCCGTCGATTTTCAACCACCACCACCATCTCCACCACCACATCCCCCTCCAGCCGACGCCGCCTGTGATCGCCGAATCGGCGTTCTGGGGCGATCGGAACATGCCTCCTTCCCATCTGGAACAGCAACAGCGCCAGCAGCAGCAGCAGCAGCAACGCCAGCAGGACCAGCACCAGCAGCACCAGCAGCTCCAGCTCCAGCAGCAGCAGCACCACCACCGCTCCTCCGACACCTCGAGCAGCAATGCCAGCCTTCATCTACGCCAGTCCCCCGCCACTCCTCCCACCGCGACCCAGACCCCGCAGCAATCGATGGCCGTCGCCAGCAGTCCCACCGCCATCGCCACGCTCCTCGCCGATCTCCAGGCCGCGTTCCAGGAGTACGACATAAGCCTCCCCTCCAACCACAGCATGCAACGCCTCAAGGAGGAGCGTGACCGTGCCCTCGAGCGCGCCCTGCGCATGGAGCGCGAGCGCGACGACGCCCTCCGCTCGCGCGACGCGGCCCTCAAGCTCGCCGAGGAGAGCTACGGCGAGCTGCGCGCGCTGATGGACTCGCGCGCTCGACGCATCCAGGAGATCCGCGAGGTCTCGCGCGGGTCGGTCATCGCCAACCACAACTCGCACAACCACAGCATGTACGGCGGCGGCGGCATGGGCGGTGGTGGAGGCAGCGTCGACCGCGACCGGGATCGCGAGCGGGGCGGCGTCATGGGGAATGGCGGTGGGAACGGAAACGGCGAGTGGGAATAGGGGGATTTTTTTCTGGAGTTTGGGGTTTTTTTTTTCTTTCTTTTTCTTTTCCTTTCTATCCTCTCTTTCTGCAGAAGCACGTTTCACGTTCAACACGGCCATCGTCACCCGTCCACCCATCATCATCATCATCATCATCCGTCGTCCGTCTGGTCGTCCATCCATCCGGCCCATCCATCATCAACCCATCGTCCATCCCATCCATCTTGAAGTCCCGACTTACATGACGCATCCATTTCGTTGGTAACAATCCTTACTTCTTGCCTTCCCGTCTCGAAAAATAAAAGAAGCAAACCCCCCTCCCCTGGCATCGCTTCGCTTACATCTCCCCACCACCACCCACCACCCACCCACCCACCCTCCACAACCATCCTGCCACATTTCAACTTGAACCTTCTGCTGCGCGCTTTCGATTCCTTTTTCCCTCCAGTTTGGTATTTCTTACGCTCTGTGTGTTGTGTGTGCTCACTTTGCAAGTTCGGAGGGGTGTGGGTATGTTTTTTTTTTTTTTTTTTTTTTTTGCTTTTATTTTGGCGTTTTCCTTTTTTTTTAATTTTTTTTTTTTTACACTACTTCTTTCTTGCTCTAGTTACGTTTTTAGCGAGACATTTGAGATTTGTTTTCTTTCTTTCCTTTCTCCTTCGAGTTTCAGAAAAAGAGAGTGTGTGTGTGAGCGCGTGCGAGGGGAGTGTGTGTTGTTTCTTAACTTCTTTTGTACCTTGTATCTATATATAAAGTATGTATTCTTTTTCCTCCAATTGTTTTTTTTTTTACTTTCTTTCTTTCTTACTTTTTTTTTTTTGCTCTACATACCAGCAGAGACCAACACGAGAAAGAAAAAAGAAAAAAAGAGAAAAAAAAAAGACAAATGTTGTGACGAAAACCCTCCGGGCCAGCCTGACATAACGAACGAACGTAACTAACCGGGGGGGGTTTATGCACGTACCGTCCGCCGAGGAAGAGAGACAAAAAACAACAACAGCAACAACCAAGGTGTGTGTGTAGTGGGTGTGAAGTGGGTTTTGTGTTTGGGTCCCCCCCCCCCCCCCCCCCCCCTCGCGTCACATCCTGCGATCGAGCCAGCCCAAGTGCCCGCCCAAGTGCCCAGCCCGAGTGCCCCAGCAGCTCCAATAATAATAATTAATCAGCTGCACGACGCAAAGTAAGTGTGTGCGTGTGCGTGTGCGTTGCGTAATATCAAAGCGAGAGTGAGAGGACAAGATCAGCGAGTCAGTTGAGAGAGAGCCGCCCCGATCGGCGGGACGCGTCTGTGACCGCCGCCGATCGGGGCAACTCTGGTATGTAGGAGCGGTCACGTGGGGAAAGGGGGCGGGTGGCGTGGTTGGACGTTCGGGCCGTGGAGTCGATGGGCGAGTCGGTGGCGCAGCACCCGGCTCGCACAGTGGCGCGATGCGTCCCGTGCGTGGACAGTCCGTATCCCCCTCATATGCAGGCGTTCCCACGGCGTGTGCATCCGCTCTGGGCTGGTTGCGTTCGGTTTCCGCGCCGGCACTTGCGGCCCTCTGCCTGGGACCGCCGTGGCGCGGCCGTCGCGATCACTCCACATCACTCGGCACACGGCCAATCTACAAGTTGTAGACAGCTTTCCCAACGGCTAGCTGATCCAATCGCACGTAGGTAGCAACACGGAGACGATCGCTTCCGTCTCGCCATGATTTACCTTTACCTAGGTAGGTCGCATGCGAGTAAAAAGGAAAAGGAAGTAAAAAAGGGGGAAGAAAAAAAAAGGGAGACATCACATCACTCGGCTCACGGAGACGATCACTTCACAGACAGAAACCAAGTAATCTAGCACCCAAATAGAGACCTAACCGCCCACAGCTTCAATCCGCATCCATCGCGTCGCCGGCATCCGCCATCGACTGCTTCAGCATGCCTTCGCTCGCGATACTCGCCTCCTTGTCGACCATCTCGACCAGCGCCGACACGATGTTCTCCTCGATGCCAATCTTGCCCAGCTCCTCGAGGTGCTTCTTCGGATCCACCTTGCCGACGTAGCGTGTCTTCAGCTGGTCCTTGGTGAGCTCGTTCTCCTCCTTGACGCGCTTCTCGTACTGCTCCGCGAGCACGACCATGCGCTGCAGCCGGTCCTGGTTCTCCTGCGCCGACACCTTGAAGTCTTTCATCGTCAGCGAGTCGGTCCACACCGTCTTGTGCAGGTTCATGAGCATGTTCTCCTCGAGCAGCGTCTTGCGGTAGTTGATCGCGATCGAGTAGTAGTGGCGGTTGAGGCCGTGGATGAGAGCCTGGATCGACGGCTTGTTGAGGTGGCCGAGGTTGGACGTGGTCTGGCGCGCCTCCTGTCCGAGCACGTATGCCTGCGGGTTGATCAGTCGGAAGGCGTCGATCACAACCTTGCCCTTGACCGACTGGATGGGGTCGATGACCACCGCCACCGCGCGCGGGGTGAGCTGCTCGAAGGATTGCTGAGTGTTGATATCAACGCTGGATAGCCAGCACCCGAAGCCGGGATGCGAGTGATACCAGCCGACAACTGTTTCCGATCTGAGCGCCATCGTCAGCACCGCCGATCAGGTGGCAGCCGAGGGAACCCAACCGTCCGGTCTGCTTCAGCATGTCCATCATCTTTGTCTGGAAGACCGGATCCACAGCTTCGACCGAGACGCCCGTTCCACTCTGCGGCATGGCAAACACCTGTGCATCGGTCATCATCAGCATCAACGCGTCCATCGAATGGCAACGCCTGGCGGGGAAGCTTCGTACATCCACCACGCGCACAGTGTAGTCGTCGACGAATCCGCCCAACATCAGTCCCATGACTTCCATCGGCACACCTGTATCCCCCCACCCACCCGCGCATCAGCACCCTGCCGGAACAATCGAAACCGAAGGGTCCGAGAGACCCCACCTGCTCTTCCATGTCTCAACATCTTCAGCAGCGCCAACGACGAAATGTAGACCGTCTCCGAGTTATCTATTACAGGCGCGTCCTGCTCGATAGACAGAAATTAGTCACAAGCTACACCATTGTGCCAGAGCTGCGATGAACGAGGATGGAAAGGTATCAGTGGGCAGGTTGCTCACGGTGCCTGGCGGAGCGCCCAAGCCGCCCATCTGCTGGGCAATCAGGCGGTTGAACCGATCCATGGTGAAGCGTAAGGTGCCGGGTTGTGGTCGGGTGGGGTGAAATACGTCGTGGCGACGATGGAGGTTGATGGAGAGAGAAACGTTCCGTGAGTTGTTGAGATGCTCTGCAGCTGTCGAAGGTCACGGAGCGAGCAAGCGCGGGAGAGCAAAGAGCCGCACAGTCTGGTCACGTGAGAGAGGTTCGGTGCCGGAGACCTGGTTCTCATTCTACGCTGCGACAGGGAACACAAGCTAACTATCAGCTCATCGCCTCAGCCCCACCCCGCGACTATCACTCCAAGCATAGCTCCTGATCCCTACACCACACCCATACCACCCCGCAATTCAATCCAATATACGATCATGGCGAAACACAACGACGGGCTCGACGACCTCTTCGCCGGTCTGCCCGAGCCAGGCGCTGCCACCAGCGCCACCAGCGCGCCACCAGCAGCCGACGACCCTCTCGCCGAACTCGACGAGCTCGAGTCGCTCGCTGAGCGCCCGAAGCCGCGCTCGGAAACCCCTCGTTCCGCTCCGAAGCGGAGTATTGAGCGAGCTCGTACCCCAGGGACCGGGTACGGACTGCCTATGAGTGCACGGAATTCGGCAGAGATCAAGAGGGCTTCATCACCAGTGCCAGCCGCTTCGATGCCGAAGAAGGCGGAGAAGGAGAGTGCGCCGCCACCGCTGCCGCAGTCGGTGGACAGTAGCTCCGGGAGCGGCGAGGGAAGCAGCAGTGCAGCTAGCAGCAGTGGTGGTGGTGGTGTTGGCGGTGGTGGCTGGGGCTGGGGAAGTCTTTGGAATACGGCGACTACTGCGGTGAAAGCGGCGGAGGGTCTGGTGCAGGAGATCCAACAAAGCGAGGAGGGGAAGAAATGGGTTGCGCAAGTCGGAGGCGGCGCGGATGTACTGCGGGGTCTTGGTGGGAATTCTCTGCCCACTCTATTCACGCAGGTCCTAATCCCTCTAGCTGGCGATGTTCGTTCCAAAGCTATGCCTACGTTTGCAAACCTCCTGAATCACCTTGCACCGCCAATCTCCAGTCACGAGCAATTGCGAATCCATATAACACATGATTTGCAGAACTACCCTTTTGTGGATAACGTCGTGTTCGGCGTCTTTGACCGCGTTATGCAGCAGGTAGAGGGAGGAGACCTCCTGGTTGTTCAGCGTGGAAGCGGGTCGAAGCCAAGGTCTTCTGTTGATGGCGGAGCATTCGGTGGAGGTCCGTGGTGGAAAGCAATGGAGAAGGTACCATCCCGCTCGCGGAAATCTTAGCTACGCGCGCTGATAATGAAAGCGAGAATTAAACGCCACCTTCGGCCTCCAGGAAGGCATCAAGCTCGCCCGCGCGGCCGCAGAATCATATGCTGCCGAGCACGCCAAAGCTGCTGCCGCACAAACCATCACCGCCGAAAATCCCACTCGCAAGTCCAACATCTTTCTTGCGATCCAGCCGACGATCCATTCTGCAGACGACCTAATCTCATCCGTCACCGGCGAGGAGAGCGCCGATGAGGAGATGGTGGTATCTTTCGCGATCCATCTGCACGATCCCGAGCATAACATCTCCTTCTCGACACTGTCGCAGTCGTTGCCGTTGCAGTGGCTTATCTGGCTGGATGCCCCTCCGCCAGCCGGTACCCGTCCCGGCGAGTGGGCGCTTCCCGAGGCCATTCAGGATATAATGGACGCCGGAGGAGTCGATCCCCGGGAATGGGTGGTGGAATGGGTCGAAGAGGCGGTGGGTTTGTCGGTGGGTGTGGTGGCGCAGAAGTACGTTGCTAAGCGGATGCGGGTTGGAGAGGCTGGCCAAGTTGCAGACGCCATGAGGACCGCGGCTAGGGAACAGGCGGGCGGCGAGGAGGCGAGGGCCGTGGGTATGTGATGTGATGTGATGTGCGTTTTGGACGTATTTGGACGGTCATGGAAAGTGCTGCTTGATGTTATCGAACAGCGAAGTTTCTGCGTTTCTTTTTGTCTCTGTACCTGCTTGCCTACCGGTGTCATTTTTTTGCGATGGTGTGTGTCTGTATTTATCCAATGTGGCGATAATGACAGCCGATCAACTTTATCTCAAAATCCTAACAAGTGTGCACCACAAGGAAGCCCGTTTTGAACGCCTGCAAAAGGAAACAAGAGCGCAGTACAATGTGTAACCGTAAATCACTTCTTTACTGCGGCAGTTGCCTTCTCCACCTCCTTCTTCGCATCTCTCTTCCCCCCAGCAAGCAACTCCAGATGCCCCGCCCTAGCTGCAAGTCGCTTCTCAGTGCCACTGGCAAGCTGTGCGCTCAATTTCTATTTTTCCTATCAGCATCTGCCCCATCCTACCCCGCTCCCTACACTTCCAGCGAAGAGCATACCCTCATCGCGTTCTGCGTCTGTGCGTTCTTGGCTTTCGGCGCAAACGATCGGAGCCCTTTCCTCATGACACCCGCATTCCTGGGCGCTTATAATGTCAGCAACTGGGGCGGTGGGGTAGGGGAGGGGAAGCGGAGAACTGGAAGGAGCAGGACGTACCGGACGACTTTTGTCTTTCCAGACTTCGCGGTGGGCTTGGATTTTAGAGGGGCTTGGGGCATCTTTGTAGTCGTGAGGCGAGGTGGGGCGAGGCGAGCTGAGGTTCGGGGTTAAGTGCCTGGTGGAGCGTGATGGGACATACAATGCAGAAGAAAGCTATGAAATTATCTACTCTACTACATATGTACACCGCAGGCCTGGACGGAAGTTTCCGCAACAGGGCTAAGCGGGCGAAAATTACCCGGTCTTTGCAGTACGTACTTTCTTTTAATGGCAGCAATTTCGTCTTTGCGGCAGATTCGCGCTCGGGATGGGCCATAAATTCTCCGTCGAAAATTATCACGAGGATTTCTGTTCTGCAGGAGCCATCGGAATCTGGTGGCAACGGTTTGGAGATGGCATGTAGGTTGAACGCAAAGTCAACGTTCAGGCTTGGCACATCCAAGCTTTGACCACTCACGCAAGTCCCACTCGCGCGTTCTTGCCTGCCTACTGCTGTACCAAAGTCGACGACTCTTCTTCCTCCATCCAGTCTACGTTTCCCGTACCCCCGTATAATAATTCCCGACAAACCTCTCTCTCTCTCTCTCGATCAAGCTTCATTTTCTTTTGAGGCCACCCAAGGCAAAGATTTTGCCCGGAAGGAACGTGTGTTTTTATTTTTTCCCTCGAAAACCGGAATTTGCATCTCATCTGAATATCCAATCCCACAATCCCGCCCCCCCCCTCACCAGCACATGCGGATTTGATTGATGGGAGACGTCGTCCTACGGTTTTCTTTTCCGTAGAGGGACGGGAAGTAGGGGGGTGAGGTACTTGTAAGTATTTCCCATACCTATATCCGCGGTGTTACTTGTTTGTAATTCATGCCGCGGTGGACGGCGCGGTGGGTGGTGCAGTGTTTTGTGTTCGTGGGAGGAGAAATATCGTGAGCATGAAGCACACGACCACCGAGCGTCACTCTTCATTGAATATTCCAACGCCTATTTAATTACCCACCACTCCCTCTTCCCTCAATTTTTCAAGTTTCCTCTTCCCTTTCCTCCATACAACGCTTCGCTTTTCCAACCAAGCTTCCGTTGACTCCGCAATCCAACAACCTTTTTTTCCCCACACCTTCAAGTACGTTTGTAGTTTGATTGCGAGATTTTTATGTATGTCTACTGATGCATAGACTGGTGATTATCAGAACCGCTCGGCCCTGTAGAAGACCAAATCTTTACTTGACCCCAACTGGGCTTCCTCTATCAAGGTACTTGGTATGTATCGCATCCGCTGTGCTTCCACGGCGGTTTATCACATTCTACCGGTCAATTATAGCTGATGGCATTCAGATAGAATATCATGGCGCCTAGGAAACGTCATTCACTCAAGAAGACCTACCAGACGAACAAGACCGTACTCCCAGGTTCATCCGCGACACCCCCAGCTGCACCATTGACCGTCTACCGCGCCATCGCGCCCGCGCCTGCGCGTCCAGTTCAGACCGCACCAAACGTCTCTTCCTCATTGGCGACGGTGCCCCTCTCTTCTTCATTGACTCCAAACAGCTTCTCTTCTCCGGTGCCGAACAAAGGCTTCTCCCCGCTGCTTCCAAAAAGCAACTCTTCCTCCACGACAGGTAGGACAAGGGACGCTATCATAATCGACGGTCCAACGTCTGAGCCTGAAAGCCCTCCGGAGGATCCAAGTACTCCCCCATTCCGAGTGCGCAGTCCGGGCCCGCTTGAGCTCGCGAGGCAGAGTGCTTGGGGACCTGATAATGTTATTGCGATGGCCGATAAAATTCTACACAGGGCTATGGACAGCACCACTGCTGAAGGACCGCTGCCGCCGCACAGGGAGCCACTCAAATACAATAACGGCCAACCATACTATCATCAGGTGAGGGGAAGAGGACGAGGAAAGACTGATGGCTCTTGGGTCGACTCTACGGAGGCTACGTCGTCCCCCATGGCTCCGGCTAGTCCCGCCAGCGACGTGAGTGGAGAGTTTGTACACCGTTTGCCGCCCAGTCCTCTCCCCAGGCGGTTTTCGCTGCCACCGCTGGCTGAAGAAGGTGGTGAAAAAGCCAACGAAATTGAAGAACAAGAACAAGAAGACGAAGGAAATGCACAGCAGCAATCTTCTCCCTCACCGGCTCCGAAAGAGGTTGCCCATGTCTGGTCTTCGCCGCCGTCCCCGGCTCGCCAGCAATCCTCGCCCTCAATGCCCCCAGAAGAGGTTGCGATTCGCCGTTACTCGCCGCCGCCGGCTCCGAGAGATGCCGTTGATGCCTGGTCTTCGCCGCCATCACTAATAGGATTTATACATCCACATCGGCCGCCACCACTTGTCACACCCAGAAAGTATGTGTCTATTCTTGGCACTCCAGCTACGGGTTCATTTTTGGCTCGAGCTCCGACTCCGATCCCTGCTCCGGTTCGAGCATCGGTTGTGGCGTCCACTGTGGCACCAATTGTGGCGCCGATTGTGTCTCCAATGCCGTCTTCAGCTCTAGCTGCAGTTCCAGCTCCGATTCCAGCCCCAGACGCAACTGCAGTTCCGGGTACCAATCCGCTGCCAGCCCCGGTTCCCGTACCAGTTTCTACTTCTAGCTCGCCGCCATCAGAAGTTACCCCACGTCGCAACCGCAAACGGAGAGTCGATGACCTCACCATCGACCTCCTTCCGTCATCTCTTCCTCCGCCACCGGAGCCAACCGGACGTCGCCCAAGGCGAGCGGCCGCCATAAAGGCGAAAGAGTTGCTGACTGCGACTGCGCCTCTCACGCGTGACTCGAGGTCCAATTCGGTGGAAACTACGGAAAGTGATGGCGAGCGTTCGCGGCCCGTTGACGCACAAGGACCTCCTGAATCGTCGCAGAAACCAACCAAACAGCACTCTCGCGGTCACTCAAAAACGGCGGAGCAGGAGACACATGGTGAAGAGGTGTCCGCCATTGGGATGCCTGCTGGCCCTCTTTGGCAGGGATATACGCAAGTTCGTGGCGCAGAGGCCCAGGAGGAAGAGAAGCTTCCAATCCCCAGTGGAAGCTCAAGGCCTGAGAGCATGCGACAGTCTGCGCCAAAAGAGATGGCACCGCCGCCCATAAAGCGAGGTCGCGGGCGCCCGAGGAAGTCCCAGCCCGACGCTCCTCCCCCCGCTCCGGCAACGCCGGCTGAAGCAGTAGCTGCGGTATCTCAGACGGACCCGATTCTAAGTTCTGCTTCCGGAACAGCCCCCAAAGCGGCAACCGAGATATCACCAAAGCCTGCACTTATGCGTGGCCCTGATCATGAGCCAATTCCTTCTGCGTCGGAGCCTGCATTTGAGGGTGTGCCCGAGGTTGCGCCTGCCTCTGAGGTAGCGCCAGAATCAGTGCGTATTCGCGAATCTGTAGAAGCAGCCGAACCCAGGCTTCTGCCCCAGTCCGCGTTCATGCCCAGGCCCGCATCTGAGGCGGCGCCTGTATCTGCGCCTGAGATTGTCGCGAGAGCAACTCCGGAGCCATTGTCTGAGGGTGCGCCTATGCCTGCGCCAGCTCCTGAAGCGACCCCAGGGCTAGCCTCAGACTCACAGCCCGAGCCAACGCCTAAGGTACCAGCAGAGTCCGAGTCCGAGCTAGCGCCAGTGGTAGCTCCACTCGCCGCCCCCCAGAAGCGACCCCGCGGGCGACCGCCGAAGAAGAAGCGACCTGTACCATCACCCCAGACGGTTCCGGAAGCAACTTCGGAGCAATCCCCAGTGCCAGTGCAATCCCCAGTGCCAGTGCAACCCCCAGTGCCAGTGACAGTGCCAGAAAAACGTACGCCCCCGTCGCCGCCAAGGACTCGCCGAGCCGCGCGCTCGCAGGCAAAGGCTGAGGCCGAGAAGGCTGAGGCAGCGCATGAGGTGGAGTCTGATGAGAGAAAGCGGCTAACTGCGTCGCCGACCAAACAACTCCTCCAAGAAGCAGCGAGTGAATCGGTGGTACCAGCTCCTAAGGTGGCGGGTATAGAGAAGGGGACCGTAAATATCCCGAAGGAGGAACCAGCCGTCACCGCGAAGGAACCGGCCCCAGACCAAGAGCACAACAGGGAGGGAGAGAAAGAGAGAGATGGCGACGACCTTCAGCCTCTACCTGCAGAGCATGTCCCCCATGAGGTACCCGCAGGGGACAGTGGAGTGAATATGCCCGGACACACCGTGGCTCTCCAAGAGAAAATGGGCGAGATCCAAGGCCCCGTTCTGACAGCGGAGGACAAAGGCCAGTTGAAACGCCAGCTTGTCGTGAAATTCAAGGTTCCCAGCAGCGTCCTTGCGAGCCTCGACGACCTGCCCCCGTTGGCGGTGTCGGCAGGCTCCGGGGGGGAGATTCTGGGGGGCTTGGACAATTGGTATATGGCTGAGGAGACGGCGGCTGCTGTCGCTGCGGCTCACGATCTTTTGAGTCTCTCCGGAAGAGAATATCTGGCATCTCAGCTCCCGCCAAAGAGACTCCCTACCAAGCACGAGGAATCTACCGTTTGCCCGGGTTGCCGTGTTACACTGTTTCAGCTCAAGAAGCAGAGGGGATTCCCACCAGACCCGGATGATGTTCTGTTGAGTGAGCATGTGGAAGACTGTTTTGACAGTCACCCCCAGAAATGGGGCAATGATGCAGCCGACAATGCATGGCTACGCGGCTACCCTTCGGACGAAGATGCCGATATTGAGAGTGAAACGGTGGTTGGAGACGAAGGCGGCCAGAAAATCCGCCTACCTACTTACCTCCAGGAAGGTGAAGTGCCAGGGGATGGGTCGGTTTTCGCACCATTGACGCCAGTCACCACGTTTACAAAACTCCTCGATGATCCGAACCTAACCGAGGGACAAGTTCTCGCAATCGAGGAGTCAACAGTCCTCGCGATGGCAGACGCACAGCGGGAGTGGGTGGAGCTGGAACAGCTAGCACTCGCCCAGCTTGCAGCAGCCAAGCAGGAAGCACAGGCCAGAGGGGCTTTTCTTCCCCCCGAGAAGCGCAAGCCCCGCAAACGCAAGGTCGCCTTCCCTTTCAGTCGTGGCCCCCTGGAGCCTGAAGATCCAGTGGCTTTTGAGGACAGGAAAGAAGCCATGCTCTACGACTTCGAATACGACCCTCTTCCTGACAAACGCGGATGCCAAGATCCGATCGGTCAGCGCGCCACCAAAAGCTCACGCCGATCCGGCCTGCGGGATAGGAACAAGTGGTTCGATGTCAAAGTTGTCCCGGGCTACGGCTTGCGCGGAGACACGCCAGCTGTGGAGCTAAAGGGCACACGCGCCCGGGAGCGTCCCGTGATGAATACTTCGGCCACTCCTGTAGCCCCTGCAGCCCCCGCAGCCCCCGCAGTTCCCGCAATTCCCGCAGTTTCCGCAGCTCCCACAGCTCGAAAGCCGAGGGCTACTACGGCGGCGAATAGCCGTAACGCCAGTCCCGCCACAGCCCCGACTCCGCCAGCCGCACCAGAGGTCGTGACGACCGGCCTCCCAGTCAGGCGTGGTCCCGGCCGCCCAAGGAAAGACGGAAGACTGCCTGGCTCCGTTGCAGGTCCTTCTCGGGCCACCACCAGGCCCGCCACTCCCATCACGCCCGGCACGCCGGCCATGCCCGCCGCCCAGCTCCTTCCAGCTGACCTACCGACACCTAGCATCGCCCCCGCGCCCCGCAAGCGCGGACGTCCGAAGAAGGAAGTGGCAGCTGCCGCGCCTCCGGCAAAGCGGCAGGCCCTCCAGGAGGCCCCCGTCGTCGCCTCCGATATCCCCGCAGCTGGTGCGCACGCCCAGCCGGAGCAAGCCCGCTCGGGCTTGAAGATCAGGATCACGGCGGCTGTCGCTACGGCCGCTGCCAACGCGGAGCATGAGAGGGACAAGATGACGGCGGAAGAGGAGTTCAAGGCCGCGCAGAACGCGGACCTGGGGAAGAGGAAGAGGAAGTCCACCACCACCACTGCTACCACCGCCACCATGGGGGACGACGAGGGGGAGGGGCGCGGGAGGAGGAGGGGAAGGGGAGATAGGGCGAGCAGCAGTATCTCGAGGAGGTAGGGGGGGGACTGTCTTTTTTTTCTTTTTTTTTTCGGGAGGTATTTTTTTTCTTTTCTTTGTTTTCACCACAATCGAGTGGTATACTTAGGTAAGTATCCGCTGTGTCTCTTTTCTTCTCCGGACAAGCCCGGGAGCAAAGTAGATCTCGTTTTTTTTGTTTTTTTTTCACGTTGGTGTGAAGTCGGGCGCACCTCCATTACGAAATATAGGCGTTGGGGGTGGGCCCCAAATACCTTTACACCCAAGCGCAGCGGCAAAGGAAAAAAAAATGGTGTAAGGGTTTTGGGGGGAGGGGAAGGCGTTTTGATTCTCTCGGTCCGGATCCATGGCGTTGCATCTGAAGGAGCTTGAAAGAAGCTACAGTACCAAAAAAAAGGGGGGGAGGGATTCTACCTATTGTAGCCACACTGTAGGCAGGTCGTGAGAGAGAGATTGTAGCCTGTGCAAGATAGGTCGCTCACCTCCGAAGTGATCAAGTGAACCAACTCGAGTTCAACAGTGACAACTGCTTTTCATGTCCTGCTTGCAGGTCCATTGTTTTCGTCGCCAAGCACGCGTTTGGAAGATCTTGGAAATTCCAAGCCAGCGGCACGTCATCGGCAGTCAAATCCTTGCAAGTACATAGACTTATGTAGATACATACATGGATAATGCGAGCCGTTTAGCGACAGAGCCGCACGTGTCCTTTCTGTTCTGGTGGCATGATTCCCAATGCCGCCTCAAGTCCCGCTTCTATGTAGAGTACTCTAGGTGGCTATCTGTGTCGCTCGATACACCTCTTCCCAAATATAATGACCTCCAGGCTGTCAGTTACAGTTCGAGTACAATTGTACATACGCGGAATTTTCGGCAACGGCAGACGTCCTGCAGCAGGCCCTGCAGATGGAGTTACTCTTGATTATATACGTGCTACTTCCATATACTCTAGGCCCCCATTGCGACCCCAATCCCTATCATAGATAGATCTCCACCCTGAGCCCATTGCCTCCGGCGGACCGCTCGCGGGGTAGGGTACATCATGCATGGTAGGTACACATATATATTCATGCGCACCACTGCATCTAGACTCTCGATGTTCAGGCTTGTAAAGTAAGCAAGCGATATCAGATTGTAACTATGTGTCACGGCCCTTCGCTGCTTCTGCCGTCGCCGTCGCCGCCACCGCCACTGTCACTACCATTCCGACCGCTTGCCACCGCTGCGGAACGATTAAAAAAGCCTAGGAGGGTTCTGGGTTGCGCGGCGAGGACAGGTTCTGGGTTCTGATTGCGCACGCGGGGGTTCACATTGTTCTGAATGTCGCAGCGCAAGGATCGCGCCTGGATTAATATACATAGGGGGGGGGGGCGCCCTTCTTCCTGTCTTGCATGCTTTCTTCTTCACGCATCGACTTATTGTCGTTAGCCCATAACTAGTCGGCCCTCGACCATTACTCTCCACGTCTTGCTTGTTGTGTGCTTGCCCAGCCGCGCCCACGTAGGTATGTAGTCCCCGTCCCAGGCTAGCTACCCGGAGCTGCCTCAGGCCAGTACGGGACGGTTACATACAAATAGGAGAAGCCGTTAGCAGTATGTAGTCTCGTATTGTATCTAGTTTTTCAAGACGGGTGGGGCTTACTAGCCTATGTATGTACATATCACCTCTGTCCTTAATGTGCCAACGCCTTCCTGTTTGATGAAGGCGCCGATGGCAACAGAGCTGTCGTCGGTAGATAGTATGTAAACCGAGCCAATCTATTGGATGTCCATGTGGGTATCTATCCAGAGTACAAAATCGGAAGGGAAGACGCCAAACTCAGCATAGACGGGTGTTGGATAATCCGACTCACCGTATGGAACGAGTCGCTATTAAGTAGCTCACAAGTAGGTATGTAGTTAGTATGTAGTTACATAGCATGCCTGCAAGTGAGTTCTCAAGCAAATTTGGAATATACACTCCTATTAGAGAAGAAAGAGGAGAGAAGGATGGCGGAACACAGAAGGACATTTTCCATGCCCGCCCGACTCGAGGCGATGCCGTGCTACCCGCAACAACAACACCATACTGTAATAGTTACATGAAGAAGAACTTCCGACACTTTCGTCATCCAGTTTCTTTAGTCTATGCATGTACCTTGGCAAAACGCAGCGAGGAGAACCCCTACATACATCGCCAAGTCCAGCCTCGGCAGAGTAGAGTACATAGATGCATATATAAATACTTGCAAGTACAGTAATTGGATTCGGTCAACCGCCAATCGCAACCCCCGGTCCGTCGCCGTCGGTACGTATTCACTTCACACCACCATGACTATGTAGGTACATTAGTACTTATCTACCGTCCTCTTCTCCCGCCCCCGCCGCCGTACGCAAGACAAATACAATTAGGTGGCGGTTGAAAAGCTTAAAAATATATATATATGCATGTACCTACATAGTCAGCCCATATCATAGACACAGACAGGACATCGAGTAGAGAAGCTTGGTAGTAGACATGTGTAAACGTGGAAACATCATCGTCGTCAGTTATCATCATCATCATCATCGTCGTCGACATCGTGGTCTCCTCCTCCACGGCCGTTGCTGCCGTCACACCCATGCATCCATATCGATCAATATCCACACCCCCACCCTCCAATAGGTATGATCCCCCGCCCCCAGAATAGAGTAAACCCGAAAAACAATCCCCCAAGAACCAGCCTCTCAATGCAATTCGCTAAACCCTATCCCACCCCCCATCCCATAACCGTTAAAAACAATATCGCTGTCGTTTCGCCGGCCGTAACAATATTCGAAACATTCAATGCACCCCCCCGAGAGGAAAAAATAAATCAGCCAAATAGTTGGGTGGCAGGTAGCATAATCGAAATCACAATCGCAATCACAGTGTGGTCCTCAACTTCGGCCCGTGTCCTTCCGCAGTGCTTGCAGTCTTCGGCCTGTGCCCATCCGCTTCGTTCTCGCTCCCCCTCTCACGCTCCTTCACTGCCCCACTCCGACCCCTCAGTTTCTTTCCGAGCACGGCGTTCCCGATGCGTTTCCAGCCGACGAACTCAATGACGAATTTAGTGCCCTTGATGCGTTTGGTGTTCCTTCCCCCCGTAGACGATCTGGCCGTCCGAGGGTGCGCACCATCCTCCAAGAAGCGTGAGCACTCCGGCAGGGCGAGGTCTTCGACGGAGGAGGCGGGAGATTCGTTCTTGGGACGCCACCAGGGGTGGAGTTTACTCCCGCGGACTATTTCGGGTAATGCCGCGATCGATGGGCGGGTGGCAGCCGCCGTTGTTGTTTTTGGAGTCGTGGTGGTGGTGGTGGCGGCGGTGGTGGTGGTGTCGAGCGTGTCGTCTTCCGGGATCGACTCTGCCCGTCCAGTCGCGGGGTTGCCGGTGTTGCGACGTGAGATCGGGCGGTAGCCAGGATGGCCGAGTTGCTTCTCGTTCTCCGCGCTGGACGAGACCGCAAGAGGCGTGGCCGGGATCAGCGCCAGTGAAGGCGCGGTAGTGGGCGCGGTCGAGTCCGTGGGCGGTGAGTAGATCAGGATCACGCGCTTCGTTTCTTCCTCCGTAATTGTCGGTGCGGGCGCGGGTGCAGACACAGTGGGGGAAGTCGGGGATGGTGGGTCGACCAACGGGGTTTCGACTGCGTCGAGGAATATTTCGTTGCCGCTGGAGGAAGATGAGTGTGAGGGCGTTGCCGAGGGTGCGGGGGACGGCGCGGAAGCGGGGGGCGGCGCGGGAGCTGGGGATGGCGCGGGACCGGGGGACAGTGCGGGACCGGGGGACAGCACAGGAGCAGGAGACAGAGCGGGGGAGGGGGAGGGAGAGGGAGAGGGAGAGGGGGAGGAGGGCCTGTCCAATATCGCGGGCTCGCCAAGACCGCTATCGGCCACCGCGCCCTGGTCGTCGTTCCTATCGGCCACGCGGATGGTTGTGGCGGTAGCAGTGGTGGGGGTATCAAGCAGGCTGTCCGGCCTCTCGGAGGCGAAGCTACTCGCGCGCGTAGCCCACGGGGTAACCTTCTTCCCGTCCCTCTTGACGACTCTGAGGCGCTCCCTCTTCTGGCCGTCGTCCCGGGCGTCGCCGGTGTCGCGGTCGTCTTCGAGCGCAATTCCCTCGTCCTCGTCGTCGGTGCTCACGGCGACGCTCTCGCCGTCGTCGTCGTCCGCCAGCTCAGTGTCCCGTCGCACGACCTCGTCGAACCCGATGACCCTGCCGAGTCCAGCTCCGCGTAGCAGCACGCCGCCGCCCGAATCCGGTCTCGACAAGGGCTCGTGCTCGCCGAAGAGCGCGGTGCCGTTGAGCGCCGCCGCCGCCGCCCGCCGCCGCTCGTCCTCGAAGAATGCGCTCTTGGGCGAGCTGCGCAGCTGTCGCGGATGGTGCAGGTGCGCGGAGCCCCTCCGGGGCGCGGGCGTGACGGGGGCGACGACGGCCGACGAGACGGTAGCGCCGCCGCCGCCGCTGTCGGCGATGTTGCCGCGGATCCGCCGCAGCCCCCGCGGCGGACTGTCGCCGGACGAGCACAGGCTGTGCTTGCGCGAGGCCGGCGGTGTCGGGATCAGATGCGTGTAGAGGGCTACGTGCGACATTGTTGCTATGTGCGGCCGGTGGGCATGTGCAAGGACGGAAGCGAGAAATGGTGAGGGACGTGGCGGTTGGCGAGGGAGGTGGAGGTGGAGATGGAGATGGAGGAGGTGGTGGAGGAGTGGAGGAGGAGTGGAGGAGTGGTGGTGGTGGGGAGACAGGGATCGATCCCCATGCTGGCCAACACAAAAGTAAAATGCAGGTTTCCAGGTTTTGTATGGCGCAGAGGAAAAGGGTTGGTATGTATGGTATGTTTTTTTTTTCTCTCTTTCGCTTTTGCTTTGCCTGCTTGCGCGGTTGCTATATTAATCTGCAGAGGTCCGGGGACGACTCTGGACGTCGGCAGCCCCTCACAATGCACGCACAACAACGGATTGTCGAGTCCTGGACGACGAGCAAAGCTCTGCAGTTACTCGTTAGTTACCAGCCCGTTTCTCCGAATTCCCGGAAAAGACGGTCCCATCCGTCCATCCGTAGGTGGTGGTTGCACTTCCATCCTGCGCGTCGGGATGGGGGGGGAGGTTTCTTTTCTTTTCCCCCCTTCGCAAGATGTGATGGGTGGGTTGTCTGTCTCAACTGGCCGGCAGGTGGCCCAAGTTGGGAGATGCCCCCATCCGCTTTACTTTCTTTAAGCTTTTATTTTTTTATTTTTTTATTTTTATTTTTTTTTTCAAGTTTTGTGGCCACTTTGAGACAAAAGAGCACATTTACTTTTTGCACCTCAGCTCAGCTCCGTCTCCCACTACGGTAGCGCGTTATCGCCCCGGAGTATGCATCTAAGCACTTATCTATGCACATCAACCAAAGCCACATGGTGAGATCCCCACCTGGCCGCCCATCTAGGTATGATGTAGATATCTCCAGCTGGCAGTGAGCACAGAGATCGCCGAGTGTAGTACGTTAGATAGCACATAAAGCCGTGCTTCTGGTGCAAAGTGCGCATCTATCTACTCGGGACGTGTGCGCTACCTACCTCCTAGTTAGTTATGTCGGGCGTCCTCCGGGGTTTTGCCACCATCGCAAATGAAAACTCCCCATTAGAGAGCGATGTTGCCATCTCCACCTCGCGAGCGGTGGCTGTTCCGTGCGCAGAGTACATACATACAACATACAACTACATACATACATACATACAGCTAACTATCAAAAATGGCGAGGCCCAGTCTTCAGGCGTCCCGCTACGCCCTCCCAGATGCATGGGGACGGCCCGAGTGCACTCCTACATAGTAGTATCTACTTATGTACGTAAATACGCTAGATCAGCTAGCTAGCTACGTTTCCCATACCCGCGTCTTCCCATGAGTTATGTATGTACGTATGATACATACCTAGGTGCTTAGGTGATGTATCTATAGATACAGTCCTACCTGCCCACGGAGAGATGTCTCGCCGGCTCGGTTTAAACTTCGCGGCTGAAGACGCCGGACGGACGGGGGCTGGTTCTGGCTACGAATATCCCCCCAAGCCTAGACGCTTCGGTGGGCGTGGATCAGCCCTCTCTCCCGCAACACAGCAGCACGGGGGAGTGCGGAATCAGAATGAAGCGGTATGCAACGTATATGTACCTATGTAGGTATACCACCTATGCATGTAGCGGTGCCAACGGGACATCAACTCTCAGAGCGCGATGGCGATCGAGAAGTGTTCTTTGGAGCACGCCTTTGACTTTTCGTCTTCCCGGCCGTTGTATGCTCTCCCCCACCTCCCCAACCCCCTCCTCCGAAGAAGAGGGAGAGAAAAAAAAAATGCGAGGAGAGCAGCCACGTTCAACCGTTGCTCGTAGGTGTTGGCGAGACAACGGCCAAATTTCTTTGACACGGGTGCAACTTTCTGTCCAACTCAGACGCGGGGGGGGGGTGTGGGACACTGGCTTTTTATCGTGTGTGCAGTCGGCTAAAAAAAAAAAAAAAATTTAAAAAAAAATGGCTCGGAAGGCCAAGACAGGCGATAGATGGATAACGTAAATATAAGTACTTACGTAAGTAAGTAGGAACAAACACGGTTAGATCGCAGCGAGTGAGAACTAGTGTACATAGAATACATAGATAATGCGCACGGTAACGATCAGAGAATTCCCGGCAGCAAGCCGCCCAGTCCCAGCGGACCGAGGAGGCCCAGGTTGCCGCCAAGGAGCAGACCCAGGATCCCCAGCAGATTCCCTCCTCCGTAGAGGCCGAGCAGCGAGTTCAACAGGGCGAGGAGGGTGGCGATGAGGTCTCCGCACAGGAGCTTGAGCAGGAGGACGATGAGCTGGCCTCCCAGTCCCACTGCGCGCGCTCGTCAGCACACGCCTGGCTCCCCCATCGGGCGTGGGGTGCGAACTTACAGAGAGGGTAGCACTTCCCGCTCAGCGAGAGCAGCGAGAGGTCGATGCCGGACAGCAGGATGGCCAGCTGCTTGCCGAGGCTGTCGAGGTCGAGGATGTCGCACTTGCCCTTGCCGCCGGAGCACTGTCCGATCGTGCCCAACACGAGAGCCTTGACCTCGGCCGAGTACGCCTTGATGTCGCCGTAAGTGGCCTTCGTCAGCGCCGCGTACTTCTTGTCGACCGCGGCGACGTCCTCGACGAGGCTCGCGATCAGGACCTCCGCGTGCTTGGGCGCGGGGGCGTCGCGGAGGCTCAGCGCGCGAGCGTCCGAGGAGGCCGGTGCTGCTTCTGCGGACGGGATAAGCCAAGTTTCCTCAGAAACCCGAGAAGGACGGGAAGATACGAACCGCCGAAAGCCAGAAGCCCCAACAGGCAGACGAAGATGGCGAGAGCGGTGCTGGTGAGGCTGGCGGTCTTCATGCTGTCTCTGTCTGTCCGTCTCCGTTCTGTCGATGCTCCTTCTTCCAACCGGGGTAGACAGCCACGGATTTTATACCGCCTCCAGCAGCGGCGTGGTCGAGAAGCTCCCCTACCAGCTCAGCTCGCACGGTGCCAGAAAATACCCCGCGCCCTCTACCTT
>Ga0307516_10003446_pt1 | contig 20278 bp, 15 predicted proteins | sample 19_EM_MG_FD_203310 | JGI IMG/M metagenome (GOLD analysis project Ga0307516, IMG submission 203310) | Populus trichocarpa ectomycorrhiza microbial communities from riparian zone in the Pacific Northwest, United States - 19_EM | ecosystem: Host-associated > Plants > Roots > Unclassified | place...
TAGGCGGTGTTCAGCGGCACGAAGACGAGGCCGGCGCGCAGCGTGGCCAGGTACAGCATCACGGCCTCGACCGACTTGTCCACGTGCACCAGCACGCGCGCGCCCGCGGGCAGCGCGAGGTCGGCGAACAGGTTGGCCATGCGGGCGCTGCCGCGCTCGATGTCGCGCCAGGTGTAGTGCAGCGGCACGAAGGCGGCGTGGCCGTCGTGGCCGCCGGGCGCGTCGGCCGTCTCGATCGCGACCTCGTCGAGGCGCTCAGGGAAGAACGGGCGCAGCTTGGCGTAGAGGTTGCCGTTCAAGGAAGTCGTCATGCTGCGAGGCCTGCTGTCGATGGCGCATTGTGCCCGCGAGCAAGCCGCGACCTTGCCACGCCCCGTTGCTACACTCCGAAACCGTCGCCGACAGCTTCGCGAAGCGCACGAAGGTGTCCATGCGGGCGACCGCGGCAGCGGACGGACGAAATTCAGAGAATACGGATGACGAACAGCACCTGGCGACGGTATTTCCTCGAGGTGGCGGTGGGTGCGATCGTCCTGGCGGCGAGCGGTTGCGGCGGCGATGCTGGCGATTCGCCTGCTCCACCGCCAACCGCGCAGCCAACTGCCTTGGTCGTCGATCCGGCGAGCGCCAACGTGACGGCCGGAGCGGATGGCGTCGCGCTGACCGCCACGGAAACGGGCGCGTCGCTGCCGGTCTCGTGGACGTTGACCGGGCCCGGAGCCCTGGGCTCGACGACCGGCTTCAGCGTGAACTACACCCCGCCGCTTCCGAGCGAATTGGGTAGCGCGACGAGCGCGACGATCACCGCCAGCGTCGGCAACCTGTCGAAGACAGTGACGCTGGCGCTGGCACCCGCGCCCGGCATGAACTGGACCCTCGACCGCTCGTTCGATGCCGAGGTGTCCGGCGCGTACGCGTTCGATGGCAGGTTCCTGGCGGTCACGACGTGGGGCTTCACCTATTCGAGTCCGGATGGCCAGCAATGGACCCAGACGTCCAATCCGGGAGCGCTCACGGGCGTGGCGTTCGCTGGCAGCGGCTACGTCGCGATCCTCGCCGGCATGCGCGTGGTCAACAGCGCCGACGGCGTCACCTGGAGCGCCCCCATCGCCGTCGCGCCTGGGGTCAGCTCCCTCCGAGCCGTGGCCGCGGGAGGCAGCCGGTACGTCGTCGCGGGTGACCGGTTCGACACGGTGGCAGACCCGGTTCATCCTCCGAAGGTCGGCGTGGTCGCGTCGAGCACCGATGGCGTGAACTGGAGTCCGGGGACGTTGCCCGCTGGCCATGACACGCTCGAGCACGTCGCCTGGGGCAACGGCGTGTTCGTTGCCGACGGCAACAGCGAACTGATCTACAGCACGGACGGCCTTGCATGGACGCGCGCTGCGACGGGCGCCGATCCGGTCTGGGGCATTGTGTTCGGCAATGGAAAATTCCTGAGCTACACACTCGCTGGCCAGGCCATCACCAGCACGGACGGGATCACCTGGACCGCGGCGTCCGGCGGCATCAGCGGGTTGGGCGGCGATTACAGCTTTTCGGGGGGCCTGTTTTTCGCGACGAGCGCCAATTCGTTGCAGTCGTCCGCGGACGGCCTGAGCTGGACGCCCGTCGGCCTCCCGCCGCAGGCCGGGGAATCGATCAGCGCGGCCGCGCTGGATCCGCAGCACATCGTGGCGACGGACCGTTGGCAACTCCACGTCCTGATCGACGGTGCTCCCTGGTCGCAAGCCGCGCCAGCGAGTGATCTCCACGCCGTCGATTTCCTGGCCGGCCGTTATGTTGCGGTCGGCTCCGGCGGCTTGCTGATGCACAGCACCGATCTTCGCACCTGGACGACGGATTCCTCGCCCGCGTCTCCTGCGACGCTATACGGCCTCGTCGCAGGCGGGGGCGTGATGGTGGCGGTGGGCCAGGGCGGCGTGACGTTGTCCAGCTCCGACGGCCTGCACTGGACGAAGAACGACTCCGGCGTTCCCGCCGATCTCCAGGCCGTGACATTCGCGGCCGGGCAGTTCGTCGCCACTGGCGCAAACGGCATCATCATCACCAGCCCGGACGGCACCCATTGGACGCCGCGCGCCTCTGCGCTCACCGCGTCGGCGCCGCCCAGTCTGCTGGCCGTCGCGCATGGCGCCGGACGCTTCGTCGCGGTCGCCGACGACGGGGAAGTGACCACCAGTGCGGATGGCGCGACGTGGACCAGCCAGACGCTACCCGATTCCTTCCTGACCGGTGTGGCCTATGGCCGCCACGGGTTCATCGCGCTGGGCGGCAACAACCAGGTGTGGACAAGTCCGGATGGATTGACCTGGAGCGGCGGCCAAACCGGCACCGCCGGACTTTTCCTGTCCCGCCTCGTGAGCAGCCATGGCCAGTACGTGGCCATCGGCAACAACGGGAGCGCGAGCCTGGCCATCAGCGAAGACGGCAGCGATTGGCGCATTGCGCAGGTCGGCGACACCGGTCGCGGACCGGTGATGGCCGGGCTGTGCGCGTGCAACGGCGGCTACGTGGCCGTGGGCGACGGCGGTGCGGTGATCTCATCCGGCCCCTGACGCCGCGCCGGCGGCGACTCAGAACTTCGCCGGCCGCTTCTCGATGAAGGCGTTGAGGCCTTCGCGGTGCTCGTCCGAATCGGCGTACGCGTAGTGCGCGGCGCGATCCGCGGGCTCGCTGAACGTCGGCCGGGCGAACGCGCGCAGCACGCGCTTGTTCAGGCGCATCGCCTGCGGCGACAGGCCGGCGATGTTCGCGGCCACGCGGGCCACTTCGCCCTCGAGCTTGTCGACGTCCACCACGCGGGTGACGACGCCGCGCTCGTGCGCCTCGGCGGCGCCCATCAGGCGGGCCTCGATCAGCAGCTCGCGCAGCAGCGTCTGGCCGACGATGTGCGACACGATCTCGACCTCGGCCGGCGCCATCGGAAAGCCCAGTCGGGCGATCGGCACCCCGAAGCGGCTGTTGGGTTCGCACAGGCGCAGGTCGCAGCAGGCCGCGATCTCCAGGCCGCCACCGATGCAGGCGCCCTCGATGTGCGCGATCAGCGGCACGTCGCAGTCGAGCATCGCGTGCAGCGCCGGGGCGACGACGTCCTCGTGGTACGCGGCGAGCGATTCGGGCTCGAAGCGGAACTGGGGGAACTCCTCGATGTCCGCGCCGGCGACGAACTCGCGGTCGGCGCCGCGCACCACGATCACCCGCGGCGGCTCGTCCGCCAGCTGCAGGGCGTCGAACACCGCGCGCAGCTCGCGCCACATCGCCAGGCTCAGCGCGTTCATCTTGCCCGGGTTGGAGATGCGCAGCGTGGCGATGCCCGAGGCATCGGCCGGTTCGAGTCGGATGTGGGCGTCGGACATGGCGGAACTCCTTGCGTGAGGAGGCGGGCGGTCAGCGGTCGGCGAACGGAGCGATCGTCGGCGCGGTGGCGTCGCCGTAGACGAAGATCGTGTACACGTTGCCGCCGGTGAACGTCTTGGACAGAAGGTCGGCCGGCTGCGTCCCCGTGGTCGTTGCATGCACGGTGGACGTGCCGCTCGACGGCGGGATGTTGGTGTAGGTCGACGCCGTGCCGAACGCGGTCGCCGAGCCGATCGACCTGCCGTCGATCGTGACGGACACCGCGCCGTTGGTGCCATTCAGGCCGTTGACCACGCGCGCCCTGACCGTGTTCGTGAGGTTCGTGGACGGGATGTTGACGTCGGTGATCAGGAACGCGGCCGGCGCGCCGGAGGTTCCCGTGACCAGCAGCGTGTAGTCGTTGCCGGCCGCGATGGTGGGCGGCGTGAAGCCGGACGCTGTCGCGCCGCCGATCGTGATCGTGGGGCTCAGCGTGCCGACGGCCACGGTCATGTAGTCGCCGACGGAGGGCGAGGGTGCCGACGTGGCCAGGTCCTCGCCGTTGACGGTGACCGTGACCGCCGCCGCGTTCGCCGCGTCCGCCACCACGCGCACGCGGGCGATCGTGTTGGCGTACGTGGTGTACGCGCCCTGCTGGTCGAGGACCGACCCGTTGATCAGCACGCCACCACTGGTGTGGGTGAGGATCAGCGTGGCGATCTCCTGGTCCTTGAGCTTGAGGGCCGGAATGTCCAGCAGCAGCGTGCTCGTGTCGCCGGCGGCGAACACGCACACGTTGTACGGCGTGCCGGCGGCCGCCGCCGTCACCTGCGAGTACGCGGTCACCGTGGTCCCGACGGCCGTGGCGAACGCGGTGTCGGTGACCTCCAGCGCGGTGCAGTCGCTGCTCGTCAAGTAGACGTCGACGCTCGCGGCTTCGCTCGGCGCGGCGTTGAGGATGCGCAGCTTCGCGTTGTTCGATGCGGGGTGCGCTTCCTCGTCGGTGAGGAATTGCGTCTTGGTCGTCGAGCCCGTCAGGTAGGTGACGATCGAGAAGTGATCCTCCTTGCTGACCGTGCCGGAGACAGGCGTCGCCGCACCCGTGCTGGTGCTGCTCTTGACGTTGAACGTGTAGCTGCCCTTGTCGATACCGGTGTAGGCGCTCGCGGCGCCGGCCGCCGTGCCGCTGATGAGCAGGTCGTTGCCACCGTCGCTGTTGAGCGTGTACAGGTCGAGGCTGGTGTATTCGGTGGTCGCATTGATGATGCGTACAAAGCCCTTCTGGGCGTCGTCGTTGCCGCAGCCGTGCAGGAACGGCAGGATCAGTGCGGCCCCGATCGCGGCCCAGGTCTTCATGCGCATCGTCTTCTCCGTGAATATCGTTGTGCGACGTCGAATTCGCCGCGCGCCTGACTCTGCGCGCGGGCTCTTGCCGGTTTGTTGCCCGAACGCGTGCGTTCGTGGCTGGCGTGCCTGGCAAGAGGCGATTCTTCGGCCGATGCTGGCAGTGTAGTGCCGTCGCGCATGCCTCGCCCACGCTGCCCGACGGCGTCGCTCACGGCCGTGCCGCGGGGGACGAAGGCAACCAGAACATCTGGAACGTGTCGCTCGCGCCGTGGCCTGGGCGCGGCCCGCAAGTCCTAGACGTCGGCGAAGTTGGCCGGCAGGCCCGGCACGTCGACGCGGCACTGCAGCACCTGGCCGGCCCACGGTTGCGCGGCGAGCTCGGCCTCGGGCCGTTTCTCGCGCGACGTCGTCACGTAGAGCGTGCGCAGGTCGTCGCCGCCGAAGCAGGGCATCGTCGGGCAGCGCACGGGCAGCGGAATTGATTGGACCAGTTCGCCGTCGGGCGCGAAGCGGGCCAGGCGCTGGCCTTCGAAGCAGGCGGCCCAATAGCAGCCCTCGGAGTCCACGGCGCCGCCGTCGGGGCGGCCGCCGTAGGTGTCCAGCGGCGCACCGTCCTGCTTGGGCGGGAAGCTGGCAAAGACGCGGCGGCGCGACAGGTTGCCGTTCGGCGGATCGAAGTCGAACGCGAAGACGGTGCTGAGCTTGGTGTCCGTCCAGTACATGGTGGCGCCGTCGGGGCTCCAGGCCAGGCCGTTGCTGTTGGCCACGTCGTCGACGAGGCGGTCCAGGCTGTGCGGCGTGAGGCAGTACAGCGAGCCCTTGGGCAAGCGCTCGTCGTGGATCGTGCCGACCCAGAAGCGACCCTGCGGGTCGGCCTTGCCGTCGTTGAAGCGCAGCTTCTTCGTGTCGTAGGGCGCCGCGAGGATGCGCTGGCTGCTGCCCGTCTCGACGTCGAAGTGGAACAGGCCGTCGCGTCGCGCCATCAGGATGCCGCCGTCGGGCCGCGGCGCGATGCTGGCCACCTCGGTGGGAAACGACCACTCGGCGTGCAGCGCGGTCGCGGGCGCGAAGCGATTGAGCTTGTGGCCCGCGATGTCGACCCAGTACAGCGCCTGTTCGCGCGGATGCCAGAACGGCGACTCGCCGGCGATGGAGGCCGGCACGGGCAGCGGCGAGAAAACGAAGGTGGACATGGTGGGCAGGCGAAAGGGGGGCACTGACGGACGATTTCGCATCCTAACGGGGTACCGGGACGTAACCGCCAGCCCGGGCAATCCCCGTGCGTGCCGATGCGCAACAGGCCGGAGAATCGGCGCTCGCTTCGGCGAGCGACCCGAAAAAGATTCAAGGAGACTTCATGAACGACGCCACCCTGGCGCCCCGCGGCGCCGCCGCGATCGCCTGCGCCCTGCTCGGTGCGGGGCTGGTGGCCGCTTGCAATCACACCGACCAGCCGGACTCGAGCGTGAGGCCGTCGTTCCTCGTCGACGTGACGTCGGTCAGCTACGACGCCATCAGCGACGACCTGCTGACCGGCGGCCTGGGTGAGAACGGCCTGCAGTCCGACTTCCAGCCGTCCGTCTCGAGCTCGCCGAAGGCATCCGAGCTGCGGCGCCTGGCGATCTGGACCAACTACCGCGCGCTGGTCGACGTCACGGCGGCGGGCGGTTTCGGCACGCTCTACGGCCCCAAGGTGGGCAACGACGGGACGCCGCTCACCACGGACGGCCGGATCGGCGGCACCGAATACACCGCCTTCAGCGACGACGGCTCGGGCCGGCAACGCGTGACGATGGTGGTCCAGATCCCGTCGAACTTCAATCCCGCGGCGCCGTGCATCGTGGCAGCGGCGTCGCCGGGCTCGCGCGGCGTCTACGGGGCCATCTCGACCGCCGAGTGGGGCCTCAAGCAGGGCTGCGCGGTGGCGCTCAACGACAAGGGAACCGGCGCGGCGCCGCACGACCTGCGCAACGACACCGTGCCGCTGATCGACGGCCGGCGCGCCGCAGCGGCCAGCGCCGCGGCGTCGTCCCAGTTCGACGCCGGGCTGACGGCGGCCGAGCTGGGCGCGTTCAATGCGCTGACGCCGGATCGCCATGCGTTCAAGCACGCCCATTCCGGCCAGAACCCGGAGAAGGATTGGGGGCGCTACACGCTGCAGTCGGTCCAGTTCGCCTTCTGGGCGCTCAACCAGGTCTTCGGCGCCGTCGCCTTCGACGGGGCCCACCAGGCGCGCTTCAAGCCGGGCAACACCCTCGTGATCGCGTCGAGCGCGTCCAACGGCGGCGGCGCGGCGATCGCCGCGGCCGAGCTCGACACCGACGGACTGATCGACGGGGTGGCGGTGGCCGAGCCGGCCATCGAGATGCCCGCGAGCCCGAACGTGAGCGTGCAGCGCGGAAGCGCCGGCGTGGCCACCGTGGGCAAGCCGCTGGTCGATTTCATCACCTGGGCGGGCCTGTTCCAGAGCTGTGCTTCGCAATCGGCGCAAGTGGCCGACGCGCCGGGATTGGCCGGCGTGGCGGCAGCACCGGCTGCCAACCGCTGTGCCTCGCTGCATGCCAAAGGATTGCTCGCCGCGACGACGCCGGCGGCGCAGGCCGACGAGGCGTTGCAGAAGCTGCTCGACTACGGCTGGGAGCCCGAGTCGTCGGCCCTGCATGCCTCGCTGGCCGCCTTCGAGGTGACGCCCTCCATGAGCGTGACCTTCGCGAACGCGCTGTCGCGCGCCAAGGTCGATGCGAACCTGTGCGGCTACAGCGACGCGGCCACGACGTCGTCCGGCGCCGTCACGACGCTGGCCGCCTCGACGCTGACCTCGATGTACGGCACCGGCAGCGGCACGGCACCCACGAGCGGCATCGACCTGGTCAACAACCTGAGCGTCGGCGGCCCGTTGCGGGATCGGGACTCGGTGTCCGCCTCCACCGGCGTGCAGGACTTCAACCTCGACGGCGCGGTGTGCCTGCGCAACCTCGTCGTCGGCAGCGATGCCGCGGCCGCCGCCCTCAGGACCGGCCTGGACGAGACCCGGCGCAGCGGGCGCCTGAACGGCAAGCCGGTGTTGATCGTGCACGGCCGCGCCGACGCGTTGCTGCCCGTCAACCATACCTCCCGACCGTATGCGGCGCTGGCGCACTCGCTGGATCCGGCGAGCAAGCTGTCGTACATCGAGGTCACCAACGCGCAGCACTTCGACAGCTTCATCGACCAGGCGGCGCTGGCGGGCTACGACACGCGTTTCGTCCCGCTGCAGGTCTACCTGGCGCGCGCCCTCAACGCGATGTATGCCACGCTCCGCAGCGGTGCGGTCCTGCCGCCCAGCCAGGTCGTGCGCACGCTCCCGCGCGGCGGCAGCGCCGGCGCCGCGCCCGCGATCTCGGCGTCCAACGTGCCGGCGATCGCCTCCGCGCCCGCGGCCGGCGACGCCATCACCTACTCGGGCTCGACGATCCACGTGCCGGATTGACGGTTGCGTGGCCGGCGGCCTATCCGGTGATGGACCCTCCCTGAGCGCTGGTCGTTCTGCTCGAGCAGTCGATAGACCATTCGATTAGCGCGCTAAGCAATAACCGACATCCGTGAAGGGTCGATTCGATAACAAATAGCGCGCTAAGCATTAGCGCGCTAATATTACTTCCACGCCGCAACCAAGTCTCCGCAGCAACGACGCCAGGCACGGTCGCGACGCAAGGATCCAACCCCAAGTTCTCATTGAAAGGAAACTCATCATGAACGCAATCGCACTCAGCATCGTCCTCGTCCACGGCGGCTTCGTCGACGGCTCCGGCTGGGAGGGTGTCTCCAACATCCTGAAGAAGGACGGCTACGCCGTGACCGTGGTCCAGAATCCGACGCTGTCGCTCGAGGACGACGTGGCGGTGACCAAGCGGGCCATCGCGGCGCAGAAGGGGCCGGTCCTGCTGGTCGGGCACTCCTACGGCGGTGTCGTCATCACCGAAGCCGGCAACGATCCCAAGGTGCAGGGACTGGTCTACGTGGCCGCGTTCGCGCCCGACAAGGGCGAGTCGGTCTCGTCCCTGATCAAGAACCCCCCGCCCGGCGCTCCGGTTCCGCCGATCCTGCCGCCGCAGGACGGATTCCTGTTCCTGGACCAGGCGAAGTTCGCCGCTTCGTTCGCCGCCGACGTGAACCCGGAAAAGGCGAACTTCATGGCCACCTCGCAGGTGCCCTGGGGCGTCGCCGCGCTGGACGGCGCTGTCACCGAGGCCGCGTGGAAGGCCAAGCCGAGCTGGTACCTCGTCGCCCAGGACGACCGCATGATCCCTCCGCCGGCACAGCGCCAGATGTCCAAGCGCGCAGGCGCCACGGTGACCGAGGTGCCCGGCAGCCATGCCGTGTATGTGTCGCAACCGGCAGCAGTGGCGGCGGTGATCGAGCAAGCGGCCCAGGCGATCGCCAGGAAGTCGAAGTAAGCTTCGTCCGAAATCGATCCGCACGCAGACGTCCGCCTTGCGGCGTGCGGATCGTTCCCCCTCCAGGACCATCATGCCCGCAACGACTGCCAAGCACGCCCTTGACGCAAAGCCTCCGAAGTTCCCCACCCTGGACGACAAGCTGTGCTTCGCGCTGTACTCGAGTTCACTGGCGATGCTGCAGAGCTACAAGCCCTTGCTCGCCGCGATCGGACTGACCTATCCGCAGTACCTGGTGATGCTCGTCCTCTGGGAGGAAGATGCGATCACCGTCAAGCGGCTGGCCGAACGCCTGGGCCTGGACTCCGGCTCGGTGACGCCGCTGGTCAAGCGACTCGAGGAGGCCTCGTTCCTCACGCGCCAGCGCGCCGCCGACGACGAGCGCAATCTCAGCATCGAACTGACCCGCGAAGGTCGCGCCCTGCGGGCCAAGGCGGAGTCCGCCAGCAGCCAGTTCGTGGATGCTTGCGAGCTTGGGCAGGCTGAGGGGGGTGACTTGAGGGACAGGCTCACGATGTTGACGAAGACACTGCGCGACGCGAGTTCGTGAGAGAGGCGCGCGTGCCGACGAAAGTTTCTTGTTGATAGAAAGTTTGACGTCTCGTTCATCCCCCAACACGCTTGCTCATATGCCAGACACGAACCCCTCCTTGGACATATTTGGAAAGTTGATTGCGGTGCGTCTGCGAGACACTGCAGTTGAGAGGTTCGAGTCTTTGAGTCGTGGAAGACTGAAGGCTCCTTCCCTTCAGTCTCTCCAAGTAGCATTAGCGTCAATGAACCCGCGCGAGCGAGAAATAGTGCGTAGATGCTTGGTTAGCTCCATTGATAGCGCGATTCACGCCTTTCTCTTTTCTCTCCAGGAAGGCGAGTACGAGGGCAAGAGTGTTCAAGTAGTTGTTGCCGGCAGTGACGTCAACGAACTGAGCGATGGGCTACACGGGGAGCCGTATGGAAACGAAGGCTGGATATCCAGATTCAGCAAGTTCGGTGTGCCGCCCGAGGAAGCTTGATCCGTCCACCAAGCACGAGAAGTGAATGTTCTCGTTCAACCAGACGCCCAAACCTTCCTTGAAGCTGACCCGCCTACGGCGGTCCGCTCAAGTCAATCGGTAGGCATGAGGAGAGACAATGCGCTCCATCACCGAGAAGCTCATCGAGCTTCGAGTCAGGGACAAAGAGTTCACGGTCTTCGGATCGTACTTGCATCGCTACGAACTGAATGCCGCCCTGTCAGAGGAAGAAGCTCTTCGAATTGAAGAGAAGTACCGCTTCGCGCTCCCCGAAGACTATCGATGGTTCATGACGAACATGGGCAATGGCGGAGCCGGCCCGTTCTACGGGATATTTCCCTTGGGGATGAATGATGATGGTCACGCCTTAGCTTCTTGGGAGAAGGGAGGTCTGGTCGGAGCACTTGATGAACCGTTCCAACATGCTGAGGCGTGGAACCTGCCGTCTTCTTTCTGGGAAGCGGAGCCGGACCCAGAAGGCGTTTCCGAAAGCGAGGAAGACAGGCTGTGGGAAGCATGGGACCGGAAGCTGGAGCACGAATACTGGAATCCAAGCGTCATGCAAGGCGCCATTCCAATTTGTCATGAAGGCTGCGCACTTCGGGATTGGCTTGTCGTCTGCGGCCCTTCGACGGGCAACATATGGCGTGACATGCGTGCGGATAACGAAGGAATTGCACTGTTGAAGGATGCCAAAGGAGCGCCAATGAGCTTCTCCGATTGGTATATTTCCTGGCTCCACGCTTGTCTAAATGAGGTGTCGTCGACGAATGCCTAGTCCTGCATCCAGGCGGGCATGCCACGGAACGCCGCTCAAGCAGGACGTCAAGAATCACGGACTTCGCTATGCAACGTTTCCTGTGCACTCGATGCGGCGACTCAATCCATCCAGACGCCGCCAAGCGCTTCTACGCGGGCGCTGAAAACCTCGATGCTGTGCTTGCTCGTCTGGCAACCGTTTACACCTTGTACAGCGACGTCTGATCCGCGGGCTCGAAGCCCAGCGCTATCACCCCCGCCCGAACGCCTTCCACGTGAACGGCATCGCCAGCAACGCGCACACCCCCAGCGCGACACCGCACCCGAGCCCCCCCAGTTGCGTCAACGCCGTCCCCGCCAGCGCCGTGCCGGCGAACGCGGCGACGAAGGTGATGACGATGCTGCGTGAGAGCAGCGAGCCGTCGGGGTCGAGGCCGGAGATTCGCGACGTGAGGAAGGGCGTCACCGCGTAGTACGCGAAGGACACCAGCAACTGCGCGACGAAGAAGTCGGCCCAGCCCTGGACGAGGAAGAACCACAGCGCCGCGCCGCCCATCAGCAACTGCGCCGCCCACAGGATGGGCAGGCGCAGTTCGTGGCTGCGGCGATGCGACGCCGACAACGCGCCCACCGTGCCCAGCAGCGACACCAGCGCCAGCAGTGGCCCGATGCGCTCGGGCGGCAGGTGCAACTGGCGGCCGACGACGTCGGCCAACGCCCATTGCGCGGACAGCACGCTGTAGACCAGGATCATCACCGCCCAGATCGGCAGCAGCACGCGCCAGCGAGGCGTGCGCCGGGGCGTGGCGGCGGTCGCGGGGTGCACCGCGTCGGCACCCGCGGCGGCCGAAGGCCAGGCGATGGTCGCGAAGCAGGCGCCCACGACGACGAAGACCCATTGCGTGACGAACGCGTCGGGCAGCGCGTAGGCCGCGACCAGCAGCGCGCAGTCGATGAGGCCGGACACGAGGATGATCACGCCCCACGCACGTTCGGCCGCCGCGCGGTTGGACAGGCTCGCCGCGACGACGACGAACAGCACGCCCTCGAACAGGCCCGTGACGAGGCGGGCGGCGCCGACCGCGGCCAGGCTGGGCATCCACGCGCTCGCGGCCTGCGCGAGCAGGGCGCCGAGCGTCGCGATCCAGGCCAGTCGGCGCGGCACGCGGGCGATCCAGCGCGGAAAGATCGCGCAGCTGATCGCGATGCCGGCGATCTCCAGCGCGGCGAAGCCCGTGGCGGCGTCCTCGCCCGCGCCGAACCGGCGCATCAGCACGCCCACGAACAGCGGCATCAGGATGGTGCCGTTGGTGGCGATCGCGTACGCGCAGGCCAGACGCAGGAGCGCCGCGCGCGACAGGTCGGGGCGGGCGGCGGCGTTGGCGTTCGTCGGGGAGTCCGTCATGTCGGGGGCTTGAACGTGAGCGTTGATCACAATATAATGTGATCAACGCTCATGTGTCAATGATGACGACCCCACCCGAAACCCTCACGCCACCCCTGCGGGCGACCAGCGGCGAAGCCGGCCGCCAACCGCGGCAGGAGCGCAGCCGGCATCGCGTCGAGAGCATCCTCGAGGTCGCGCTGGAGCTCGTCGTCGAGCAGGGCGCCGAGGCGCTGGCCATGCGCGAGATCGCGCGTCGCGCGCAGGTGCAGATCAGCTCCATCTATCAGTACTTCCCGTCCAAGGCGCACATCATTCGCGAGCTTGCCAAGCGCAACCTGGCGCGCGTGCGCCTGCTGCTGCAGGACGAGGTGCAACGCCTGCTCGCCGAGTTCCACGGCCGCCCGCCGGTGCGCGCGGCCGTCAACCGGCTGGTGGACGCCTACTTCGCGCACTACCGCGACCAGCCCGACGCGTTGGCGGTATGGGCCGGCGCGCAAAGCGATCATGGACTGCGCGAGCTGGACCTGGAGGACACGCGCAGCACCGCCGAATTCCTCGTGATGCCGCTGCAGCGCATCCTGCGCCGCGACGATCGCGACTTCGTCTATCCGCTGGCGCTGCTGGTCTCCGAGGTCACCGGCGCCGCCGCTCGCCTCGCGCTGGCGCTCGAATCGCCGCTGCGCGAGCAGCTGATCGCCAGCCACAAGGCCATGCTGGTGGCCACGCTCGAGGCCCACAGGAAATGATCCCCGTCCCGACCGGCTACGAAACCTACCGGGACGCGCTGGCCGGCCAGCGCCTGCCTGCGGCCTTCATCGACCTGGACGCGCTGTCGGCCAACCTGGCCGACCTGCGCGCGCGTGCCGGCGGCCTGCCGATCCGGCTCGTCACGAAGTCGATCCGCTCGGTCGCGATCCTGCGCCGCGTGCTGGCGAGCGGCCCGCAGTTCCAGGGCCTGATGTGCTATTCGCCGGCCGAGGCGGCGTGGCTGGCGTCGCAGGGCTTCGACGACCTGCTGGTCGCGTACCCGTCGGTCGAGCCGGACGATCTGCGCGCTGTCGCCGCCCAGGTTCGCGCGGGCCGACGCATCACGCTGATGGTGGACGGCGCCGCGCAGGTGCAGCGCATCGCGGCCATCGCGCAACGCGAGGGCGTGGTGCAGCCGCTGGCGATCGACCTGGACATGTCGTCCGACTTCCCAGGCCTGCATTTCGGCGTGTTCCGCTCGCCGATCAACGCGGTCGAGCCCGCGCTCGCGCTGGCTGCGGAAATCGCCCGGCATCCGTCGCTGCGCCTGGACGGGCTCATGGGCTACGAAAGCCAGATCGCCGGCCTGATGGACGAGGTACCGGGGCGTGCGCTCAAGAACGCGGTGATCCGCCTGCTCAAGCGCCGCTCGATCCCCGAGGTCAACGAGCGCCGGCGCGCGACCGTCGCCGCGCTCGCGGCCGCCGGCCACGCGCTGCGCTTCGTCAACGGCGGCGGCACCGGCAGCTTCGAGAGCACGCGCGCCGACTCGAGCGTCACCGAGCTCGCGGCCGGCTCCGGCCTCTACGTGCCGACGCTGTTCGATCACTACCGTGCGTTCCGCGGCCGGCCGGCCGCCGGCTTCGCACTGGCGGTGACGCGCTCGCCCGCGCCGGGCATCGTCACCTGCGCGGGCGGGGGTTACCCGGCGTCTGGCCCGGGCGGCGCGGATCGCATGGCGCGGCCCTGGCTGCCCGAAGGCTGCACGCTGGTCGCCACCGAGGGCGCGGGCGAGGTGCAGACGCCCGTGCGCGTGCCCGCCGGCGTATCGCTGGCGCCCGGGGACCCGCTGCTGTTCCGGCATGCGAAGGCTGGCGAGTTGTGCGAGCGCTTCAACGAGTTGCTGCTGATCGAGGGCGGGGCGGTGGTCGACAAGGTCGCCACCTACCGCGGCGAGGGCAAGTGCTTCTTCTGAGCTGATGAGTCGAAACGGGGGCAGACGAGGATGTGGAAGAACTGGTCGGGGTATGTCGAATGTCCGCGCACGCCGGTGCTCACGCCTGGCGATGGCGCGCAACTGGCGCAGGCGCTCGCCGACGCGGCGCGTGACGGCAGGCCGGTGCGCATGGTCGGCGCCGGCCATTCGTTCAGCCCGCTGGTGGCCAGCGACGGCGTGATCGTGTCGCTGGACAAGCTGCAAGGCGTCATCGACGTCGACGCCGCGACGCGCATCGCGCGCGTGCACGCCGGCACGCGCCTGTACGCGCTCGGGGCCGCGCTCGCGCAGCGCGGGCTCGCGATGGAGAACCTGGGCGACATCAACGTGCAGTCCATCGCCGGCGCGACCAGCACCGGCACGCACGGCACGGGACTCGGGTTCGGCAACCTGGCCACCCAGATCGCCGCGCTGAAGTTCGTCACGGCCGACGGCCGCGAGGTGGTGGCGTCGCCCACCGAGAACGCGCAACTGTTCGACGGCGGCCGCATCGGGCTCGGCAGCCTGGGCGTGCTCACCGAGATCAGCCTGCGGCTGGTGCCCGCGTTCCGGCTGCGGCTGGAGCGCGGCAAGATGGACCTGGAGGAGTGCCTGGCGCAGGCCGACGCGCTCGTCGCCGCGAACCGCTCCTTCGAGTTCTATTGGCTGCCGCACACCGAGTCGGTGCTGACGAAGAAATGGAACACCACCGACGCACCGGTCGACCAGATGGGCGTCGGGCGCTGGGTCAGCGAGGTACTGCTCGAGAACCATGCATTCGGCCTGCTGTGCGACATCGGCAAGGCGGTGCCCGCGCTGTGCCCGCCGCTGAGCCGCTTCTGCGCGACGCTGCTGTCACGCAGCGAACAGGTGGACGCGAGCTGGTCGATGCTGTCCACCGTGCGCCAGGTGCGCTTCAACGAGATGGAATGGTCGGTGCCCGCCGCGCGCGGCGCCGACGCGCTGCGCGAGATCAAGGCGCTGATCGCCAGGCGAGACTTCCCGCTGATGTTCCCGCTCGAATACCGCTGGGTGCGCGGCGACGACATCTGGCTGAGCCCCGACCACGGCCGCGACAGCGTTCACATCTCGGTCCACCAGTACCGCGGCATGCCGTTCGAGGGCTACTTCGACGCCGTGCAGGCGATCTGCCTGAACCACGGCGGCCGGCCGCACTGGGGCAAGGTGCACTCGCTGAAGGCGGCGCAGCTGGCACGGCTGTATTCGCGCTGGGACGACTTCCTGGCGCTGCGCGAACGCATGGACCCGGATGGGCGCTTCCTCACGCCCTACTTGCGTGGCCTGTTCGGTCTGTGAGCGCCCGCCCGCCCGGTCGGCGAAGTAAACGAATGTAAGTGCTTGCTCTGGCATGTGGATTGCCCGTCGATCCGATGGCCGCTCGAGTAGAGGCGGCGGGGAGGACGAGCGTGACACTTGCCAGGCCACGTGCCGGCAACAGCCTGGTCGACGCGCCCATCGCGGGTTGCGACGTCGAGTTCATCGACCGGCTGGGGCGCCTGGACGACATCGGGGCGGAGCTCGATGCGTTGCAGGAACGCACCGGCGCGCCTGCATCGGCCCGCTGGGTCGTGCTTCGGACAGGCTTGCTGCATCAACCGTTGGCCCAGCCGTGGTGCCTTGTCATTCGTTCCGGTGCGGTCATGGTGGCAGCGGCGCTGGCCATTGCCGACCTGCATCGCGGGACATGGTCGGTCCGCAGCGCGACGCATCCCGACGAGCGTGGCTGGCTGGCGGCCGTCGATGCCGAAGCGGCCAAGGCGTTGGCTGCGGCACTGGCGCGCTCGCTGCATCGCCTTCGACTGCCGTGGAACCTCGAATGGCGCCATCTCCCGGCCGGCGATCCGACCCTGGCGGCCCTGTGCCACCTGCTGCAACCGTCGACGACGCTGTCCAGCGCCAACGACCCGCAGCTGGTGTTCGACCCGGCCACCCGGATGCATGGCGGCCTGTCGAGCAACACGCGTTCGGCGGTGAGCCGCGCGCGCAAGCGCATCGAGGCGGCGGGTCGCCATGAGGCGATGGACTGGATGTTCGATGCCGGGGAGATCGAAGCGTGCCTGGGGCCCATCGTCGACGTCCACCAGCGGCGCAATCGCCAGTTGCGCGGCGTGGCGCAACTCGATGATCCGGACAAGCGCGCGCTGTTCGAGGACACCGTGCGCGCGCAGGCCGGTGCGGGCCGGGCGCGCCTGCTGACGCTGCGGCTGGACGGCCGGCTCGCGGCGTACGGGCTGTGCTTCGAGGCCTCCGGACGATTGCACGTGTACTCGAACATGGCTTCGCCCGATTGGCTGCAGTTCAGTCCCGGCACCATCGCCAATGCCGAACTGGTGACCGCCGCGAGCCGCGATGCGGGCATCCGCTCCATCGACTGGGGACCGGGGCTGCAACGCTACAAGCTCAGCGGTGCCCACGTCCAGGTCGAAGCCCTGTGCCACCTGCGCGCCTGGTCCTCGACGGCCTACAAGCTGGCCTGGTCGCTCGGGCAGCGCCTGTCGAATCACTGAGGCCGCGCACCGGGTGAGGCCGCTGAAGGCGGCGCTGAGTGCGCGCATCGCCGACCGGATCCCCCTGTCGCCTCTTGAAGGGCCGTGCGATGTCCTGGCTCGGATCGCGTCAGAATGTCCCGATGCAAGGCGATCGACGCACGCACGGGCTGTGGGAAACCTCGGCACCCCCAGCACCGCCCACGCCGCCGCTGTCCGGCCGGATCGCGGTGGACGTGGTCGTGATCGGCGCCGGATTCACCGGGCTGTCCGCGGCGTTGCATGCGGCTGAAGGCGGCACTTCCGTGGCCGTGCTCGAGGCCGCGGAGATCGGCTTCGGCGCGTCGGGACGCAACGTCGGCCTGGTCAACGCCGGCATGTGGGTGATGCCCGACGAGTTGCCGAATCGCCTGGGCGCAACCTGCGGCGCCCGGTTGCTGCAGACGCTCGGCGACGCGCCGTCCCTGGTCTACGACCTGATCGCGCGCCACGCCATCGAGTGCGAGGCGGTGCGGCAAGGCACGCTGCACTGCGCGGTCGGGACGGCGGGGCTCGCCGGCCTGCGCGAGCGCGCCGAGCAGTGGCAACGACGCGGCGCGCCGGTGCGCCTGCTCGATGCCCCGGAGGCCGCGGCGCGCACCGGCACGTCGGCTTACGCGGGCGCGTTGCTCGACCTGCGTGCCGGCACGATCCAGCCGCTCGCCTACGTGCGCGGGCTCGCGCGTGCCGCGCTGGCGGCGGGCGCGCGCGTCCACGCGGGCAGTCCCCTCGTCGCGATCGAGGATCTCGGGTCGACGTGGCGGCTGCGGACGCGCGACGGCGGCGTCGTCGAGGCCCCGTGGGTAATCGTCGCGACGAACGCGACGGCGTTGCCTGGCGGCCCCTGGCCCGAGCTGATGTCCGAACTCGTGCGCATGCCCTACTTCAACATGGCGACGGCGCCGCTGCCGGCGGCCCTCGCCCAGGCGATCCTGCCGAATCGCGAAGGCGCGTGGGACACGCGATCCATCCTCAGCTCGTTCCGCCTCGACCAGGCGAACCGCCTCGTCTTCGGCAGCATTGGCGCGCTGCGCGGCCCGGGCCGCGCGATCCACCGCAACTGGGGACGACGCGCGCTCGGAAAGCTGTTCCCGCTGCTCGCCGGCGTCGACTTCGAACACGAGTGGTACGGCTGGATCGGCACGACCGCCGACGCGTTGCCGCGCTTTCACCGGCTCGCCCGCCAGGTGGTGAGCTTCAGCGGCTACAACGGGCGCGGCATCGGGCCGGGGACGGTGTTCGGGCGCGAGCTTGCGCGACTGGTGCTGGGGCAGGTGGCCATCGACGAGATGTCGCTGCCGCTCACCGGCATTGCGCCGGCCGGCTGCAAGCCGGTGCGCGAGGCGTTCTACGAAACGGGAGCGCAACTGGCGCATGGCCTCGGCGCGCGGTGGTGAGCGCGGTGACTGGCGCCCGGGGCGCCAGGGTTGCATGGGTTAGAGATGGGGGGTGCAGCGCGATTCTTCAAGGCGGAAATCGCACGGATTTGTCACCAAACTAGCAGAGTAGACGTCGAAAGTCGCGGGGTATGCAAGCTGCCTAGAATGTTCCGCCTACCCTCCAAAGGACGCACATGAGCGGGCTCATCCGCATCCGCGGCGCGCGGCAGCACAACCTGAAGAATCTCGACCTCGACATCCGCACCGGCGAGCTCACCGTGGTGACGGGGCCGAGCGGGTCGGGCAAGTCGAGCCTCGTGTTCGACACGCTGTATGCGGAAGGCCAGCGGCGCTACGTCGAGACGTTCTCGGCCTATGCGCGCCAGTTCCTCGATCGCATGGATCGGCCCGCGGTCGACCACGTGGAAGGCGTGCCGCCGGCGATCGCCATCGACCAGACCAACCCGGTGCGCAGCTCGCGCTCCACGGTCGGCACGATGACGGAGCTCAACGACCACCTGAAGCTGCTGTTCGGCCGCGCGGCCGCGCTGTTCGATCGCGTCACCGCGCTGCCGGTGCGCCACGACACGGCCGACACGATCTACGCCGACCTGCTGCGACGCGCGGCCGCGCAGGGCGACCCGCGCGTCGCGGTCACGTTCCCGGTCGAATTGCCTGCGAACACGACGGCGGCGGAAGTGACGCAGTGGCTGTCCACCAGCGGCTTCACGCGCGTGCATGGCGAGCGCACGATCAAGGACGAGACGGGCGGCGAGCGCAAGCTGCTCGATGTCGTGGCCGATCGCTTCCGCGTCGGCAACGTCGAGAAGGTGCGCGTGGTCGAGGCCATCGAGTTGGCGTTGAAGCGCGGCCAGGGCCGCCTCAACGTCGACGTGCTGCCCGAAAGCGCGGAGGCTACCGATCCCGGCATCCGCTGGCGCTGGTCCACGGGCCTGCATTGCCCCGAGAGCGACCTGCGCTACGACGATCCGCAACCGGCGCTGTTCTCGTTCAACTCGGCCTTCGGCGCCTGCGAGACCTGCCGCGGCTTCGGCCGCGTGATCGGCGTCGACTGGGGCCTGGTCGTGCCCGACGAGAAGCGGACGCTGCGCAATGGCGCCGTCAAGACGATCCAGACGCCCGCGTGGAAGGAGCAGCAGGACGACCTCATCAAGTACGCGGGCGATGCCGGCATTCCGCGCGACACGGCGTGGAGCATGCTGTCGGAGTCGCAACGCAAATGGGTCATCGAGGGTTCGCCGAACTGGAACGGCAACTGGCACAAGCAGTGGTACGGCATCAAGCGCTTCTTCGAGTACCTCGAGTCGAAGGCCTACAAGATGCACATCCGCGTGCTGCTGTCCAAGTACCGCAGCTACACGAAGTGCCCGGCGTGCGACGGCGCGCGCCTGAAGCTCGAGGCGCAGCTGTGGCGCATCGGCACCAAGGAGCAGGCCGACAGCGTGCTGCCGCCCGAAAAGCGCCACATGCCGCACGGCGTCGACTGGACCCGCGAGCAGCTCGAGGCGCTGCCGGGCCTGGGCCTGCACGACATGATGCTGCTGTCGATCGATCGTCTTCGACGATTTTTCGACATGCAGAAGACGCCCGCCGACCTGCCCGACGAAGCGCTCAAGCTGCTGCTCGACGAGATCGGCACGCGCCTGCGCTACCTCAACGACGTCGGCATCGGCTACCTGACGCTGGATCGCCAGAGCCGCACGCTGTCGGGCGGCGAGGTGCAGCGCATCAACCTCACCACCGCGCTCGGCACTTCGCTGGTCAACACGCTGTTCGTGCTGGACGAGCCGTCGATCGGCCTGCATCCGCGCGACATGCACCGCATCGTCGAGGCCATGCAACGCCTGCGCGACGCCGGCAACACGCTGGTGGTGGTGGAGCACGACCCGGCCGTGATGCTGGCGGCCGACCGCCTGATCGACATGGGTCCGGGCCCGGGCGAGAAGGGCGGCCAGATCGTGTTCGACGGCGATCCGGAGGCCACCAAGCTCGCCGACACGCTCACCGGCGCCTACCTCGGCGCCCGCAAGCAGGTCGGCATGGGCATCCGCCGCGCGGTGGTCGAGGCGACGCCGCGGCTGATCGTGCAGGGCGCCACCGAGCACAACC
>Ga0307516_10003447_pt1 | contig 20277 bp, 22 predicted proteins | sample 19_EM_MG_FD_203310 | JGI IMG/M metagenome (GOLD analysis project Ga0307516, IMG submission 203310) | Populus trichocarpa ectomycorrhiza microbial communities from riparian zone in the Pacific Northwest, United States - 19_EM | ecosystem: Host-associated > Plants > Roots > Unclassified | place...
CATGATGTATGCCAACTACTGAGACTTTCTAAATTGTGGTTGTGGGGATCGAGAAGGTTGAGTGAGGGCATCATGGGCAGTTGTACCTGGGTGTACGGAAACTTTTGGCCTAGTACTTTACATACCTAGGGATATTACTAGTATACTGTGTGTAACTGCTCCATATGATGTGTTTACCTTCAATACAATCTAGAAAGAAGATACAGAAGTGTTGGCAGTATCTGAGCTGGAGCTGATGAATGTCTACTTTGTACAAAAGTCTGAATACTGTTGGTGATTGAACCACTATATGACTCACTTCCTGTAGTATAATCTTATTTTCATGCAAAATTCTTGTTATTTCTTCTCCTTGCTTCGGTCTTAATTTATATTCAGATATTATTATACTCATGCTCGCTCATGTACTCTACTACTGCAATGGCCTGCCATTAGCTACAACCACTGGTTAGTGGGGTCTCTAGGTGATGGATTGCTGTCAGTTCGCTATGGCATTTAAAACCATATGGGAACTTTCACAGTTATAGAGGAATTGTCAATGATACGGTATTCATTGCTGGTACTCCCTGAATGCTGTCAACACTGCACATTTTAGCTTTCGAAAGGGTTTGTGCAATGCAATTTAGCTGAGCATTTATTGAATTACGATACCATTAAGGCACCTCGAGAATTACGTAAAACATCGCTCAAAAAGTCTTCTAATTACTTAGTTCCTAGCGCTGCCGCACCACCAGTCAAATCACATTTCCGGTCACGTTCTGGCGTCGATAATCCCCGATTTTTTGCTATAGTAGGCTGAGTGGCGTCGCGAGATTGTCGCTCTCTTTTTTCAAGAACGCCAACCTTCAAAGAACCCCATTTACAAAGCACCCGCTATGACTCCCAAATCCGTACCCAAATTCCAGGTATCTACAGGAAACATAACCATCTTGCCTTGCCCGTCCCAAACATGCCAATCGTCAAAAATCATCGAAACTCAAAACGCCCGACAAAATAAACTATTATGCAAAGCCAAGAAATCGAAGAGATGCCAAAAAAAAAGATGTAAAAAGAAAAAAATAGACTTCCTCAGCAAGCGGTAAGAACCGATCGAGTGGATATAAGTATAGCAAATTGATGGCGTGGGCGAAGACTCAGCAGTTCGTAACGTGTGTGCCCACCACGGTGGTCTTGCCATCGCACACCCCACTGTCGGCGGGCGTTGATGGTTCTAGTAGTTTCAGTCAACAGGCCACTTTCTTGAACGGAAACGGGAGGGGCCACAACTGACCTTGGGGAGGACAAAGGGGTAAGGATTCCGTGGCCTGCTGGGCGTATTTACGGATCGCGAGGATGAGCGGACAGTTCTCGTCGGCGCAGAGGAGTCCCGCCAGGATCGAGCCGTGTCTGCCGATGGCTCTCGCGGACATGGACTCCCATATCTTCTTGAACGCCCTCAGCTTGATCGCAATAGTGCAGTCGAGCGTTTGGAACTCTTTCTCGGAGATGCCGAACTCGGAGACGGCCTTCGGAGGCCATGCTGTAAACAGCATATGCGCGGTCGTGCCGTGCGCCAGGATCGCCAGGATCAGATTCTGCGAATCCCATGTGTACAACATTCCGGCCACGAGGGCGCCGTTTCCCGACTTCGCGACGCCGGTGGATATAACGGCGAACAGCGCACGAAACTCGTCGAGGTCCACCAGAATCCACCGGTCCAACAGGGCCAGATTCGTCTCCTCCACGTCTTCATACTCGCCCTCTCCCTCGTCGCCCACTGGGGCCTGGTGAGTGCCTAGGCTCACCGGGTCAGACGAAGGCGCAGGTTGCTCACGAGCGGGAAGGTCGGAAGATGGGGCTCTGTCAGTCGCTACACTGGTACTCCTGGAAAAGTTGACAAAGTCAAAATCACCCCATAAATGGTGGTCACCAAGTTCGAAGTTGCAGGGCATGGCGGAGTGTGCCGGCACTGGCGGCTCTGTGGGCAATGTGATTGGGATGGGTGCCATCAGCGGCCATCCAGGAGGGGAGGTGCTCACTGTAGGGACCGCTGGTGGTGGTGGTGGTGGCGGTGGAGCATGCGCCGGTTCGAAAGCGGATGTAGTGGTGCCTGAGCCAACCGCATCGGGCGGCACCAGATCCAGGTTTTGCGAAAGCAGCCTCGTGTTATGTTGCCGCATTTGGGGTGGCGCGCTGGTGTACTGCCGAACGGTAGGCGTGGGTGCAGGGGGGCACACGTCAACTCGCTGCTGGGGTAGGCTGCTAAAGTGCAAGTTTTGGTAGATTTGCTGGACCTGTTGGTTTGGTTGCAGCACACTGTGGATACCAGTCCCAGGATCAAATCCGGTTTGGCATACACCTGTCCAAGGCATCGTGGGGTTCGGCACTGATGTCGTACCGCCGGACGACATCGTCGGGACGGGGGGAACCGGGTCCGGCGGTGAAACAGAGGCAGGTCGGGGCCGACCGCCAGCCCCGCGCCCAGGAACCCGCGGCCCCCGTGGCTTCCGTGGCCGGGTAGGTGGCTCGAAGGGGATGTCCGAGTGTGTCCGAAGGTCTTCGCCCGCCAGTCAGCGGGAATCTCCCAAGCTCGTCGCGACGGTCACTCGGGCACTCACTGTCAACGATTGTCCTTTGGTTTTCACAGTCGTAGAGCTTCACCCCGTTGCGATACAACATCTCTTTCAGCTTCTCCTTCGTGGGGCAGGTGTTTCGAAATTGGTTGACAAGTGTCGTAAGCTCTGGGTACCCCAGGTTGGAGGATCCCAGGCTGCAAAATTCACGCTCGACATCCTGTTCGCTGTAACGATCACGATGTTGCTCGCGCAGGTGCCTCTTGAACGAGCTGCCTCCGAACCGCTCTTTGCAAGTCTCAACTAGGCACTCGAACGGCCTCAGGTGGATCCGCGTAATGTGCTGCCTGTGGCTGGGATTAGCGCCATTGGCTCCCGCACACTACGAGGGTCAGGAGATTACTTCATGTCCGCAGGGTCACGGAACACGAATTTGTCGACCGATGTGATGTGCGACGGCAGAACCCAACGACCGTTCTCATCGATCCGAAACTTCTCCTCGCAAATCGGACAACAGTGGCGGTTGATCCGGTGCTGTCTGCCTGGGAGGTTAGGGGCGGATCTCCAGTAGCGACAGAGCCTGTGGGGGGAACTCACAGTAGGTCGTCCGTCGTCGCGAAACTTTCGTTGCACCATGTGCAATCGCCACCTGGAAGGCCGCTGGATGGCACGTTACTGCCACTGGATGCATTGCCTTGGGGTGGTCCGCCTCCCTGGTTCGGGCCTCCGTCGTTGGACGGTTTGTGGCGCTTCGGCCGGCGCTCGCCGTCACCGGACGTCATGCCGTCGCGTTGCGATCCCTTGGCCCTATTGCCTGTCCCCGACCCTGTCCCGGTGTCGCCCTTGCATCGGCCGCCGTATCCCCGGGTATGGCCCCGCGCACCCGTAGTGGTGGGCTGCGAGAGGAACACCTTATTGAAGGAGTTGATCACACGCGCGAGCTCTTCGTCGTGCTTGGTTCGGTTACGGTGCGGGCGATACTTGAGGAGCAGCCAGGAAGTGATGTCTTCGCTGTGGTTGGCCAAGATCTGTAGGCAACAGTCAGCCCCACATCCTCTCGCGACCTATCGTTTGGCATTTGCCGACAAACTCACACTGGCAGTTCCGTAGTTGACCCATACCCACGTGCGCTCGGAGTTATCGCAGTCGGGTAGCATCTTGAGATCTTGGAGAAGATTGGGCCGGGACCCCATCAATATGGTCGAATCGGAGGTGTCGCTCCCCGATGAGCTGCGTGCGTCAAAGGTGCTCAACTATCGCCAGTGGATCAGTAATAGGATTCAGCAGCACAAGAAATTCATCCCCCACACAAGCAGCTAGACATACGCTTTCATGGGTGTAAGGATCTCCATCTGCCGAGTCGCTGTTCCACGTCTCCATCGAGATGGACCTCGTCGATTCCTTGTTGCGAGGAGTGCGCGCCGCACGGAAGGGACTAGGCGCTCTCGGTTTCGTTCCGGCGGCGTCTTTTACGCAACCGTTGTTTTTACCCGCACGCATATGTGTGGAGTCGGGATCGAGCCTGAGGGTGATGCTGTATTGCCAGATTCCCAACACTGCGAGTATCCGTCCGCCCACTCCCAGGCCGAGAAGGTAGTATTGATGTAGGTTGCTCAGAGGCTGAAGCCGCTTGTCGAAGGCAGGAATAACGTGCAGCTTCGAGCCATCATTGAAGGCGAATGTAGGGTCGCTGCAATTCTATACGCTCGATCCACGGTGTCAGTCAACAACGGAGGTAGGCTGGCAACAGCGGCGCCCGGCTGAGCGCAGGAAGTGGGGGGATCATACGTTGATCATGTTTCCGGCAGCTAAGAAAATAAATAGGCTTAGACGAAGGAATATGTGTACTGGAGATAGAGGTAGACGTCAAGTCGTAAGAACTGGGCGGATGTTCTGGCGATCGCGAGCTGATGAGGGCGATGGACGTACTGTCGGTGTTCGAAGGTGGAAGGAAAAACCTCGGGCTTCCTCCCTCCCCCAGCGGTCTGACTTAAGGGAGGAACTGGGTGGGAGTGCCGACACGGCATTCGCGCGCAGTTTCGTGCGCTGGGCAAATATTTGTGTTTGCAGCGCAGATTTCGCCCTCCGCACAGGTTTTCGTCGACCGCACAGATTTGTGCCGTGCCGGCTGTGGGCTTAAGTGGTGCCCGAGATCCAGGTTGAGGAAGCTACCACGTGCCGTCAGTGACCCCGGCCACGCACCCTCAGCTCTTCCAGCTGCGGATTTTATTCCAAAATCGTCATTCGACGGTCGGCTGAACACTTGGTTCCTTCCGGTCTGGGCAAGAAGCGGGGAAGTTAAGCCCACAGCATTCTGCTGCGAACATAAGCGCCGTGACTAGTGACTGCCTAGTAGAAGCACAACGCAGTGCTTTTTCTGTAGACGGTTGTCTCCATCGTTTCGTATTGTGTGGTCTAGTCTGCTTGGTAACGGGCGTGAGGATATGATAATTCCCCCAACCAATTCAGGGCCCCTTATCGGGCAGCAGGAAGGCCACAGCCTTGACGGTCTTTCCGTAACTGGTGTGTGTCTGAGCCCCTGAGATTTGGTCTCTATGCTCCGCAGCCTTCCTGCAAAGTGCGATCAGCAGTTATATACGACTTGCAGTCCCCTCGTTGCCAAATTTCGCCAGCCCAGAATCGCCACCATTGCCGCTTTCACCACCATTTTTGCTGGAAGAGCAACCAGCACTTTTGGGATTACCCCCGACACAGGATGAACGACGTGTCCGCTCACAGCCCCTCCGGTGAGCACCTTTTATTATTGACGTCGAGGATGATACCTTCGGGAGACAGTTAAAGGTGCCGCGCAGATACTCGGCACTGCTTGAAGCTGCCACATCTTCTAGACCAATGGCCGAATACCCACAGCGTTTCCGACGAGGAGTCTGCACATCACTCTGTTCGGTGCGCAGTCTGCTCGGACTATGGCGAGAGGTCTTTGATGCTTTCCTCTCCGCACCGTTCACCCCTTCGCTGCAAATGCGATGCCATCTCCTTCGACGAACCGGCCATTCCGCTGCCAGGTCTCCAGTGGTAGCGGCCCAGCCTGTCGGTGCTCGTCGACCGGTTTCACCGGATGTCGGGAAAATCACGAGCGCAATATCAAGCCGGCGTATTCGACCACAGCGCTTTTCCTGGCAGCCCGCCTCCCATCGCCGACATGCCATTTCGTTCCTGGAGTCGGCCGGTGATTCCCACGAATCCGCACACCATCAGAATCGTCACATATCAGCCCTGCGTCGCACTCTCTCCCCACCATTCAGGCTTACACGCCCAACACATCGAAGCGCACGATCCCACTGCACAGGACGGTGTGGATGCTCTAGTGGCACCCCTCTGCCGCCCTTCGAGGCCGACTGGGAGAGTGATCGATTCCACAGTTACGTCTGGGACGCCGGGAGAACCTGGCGCGCTGCTACTTCGACTGGGGGCGCAAGTGGGCAGCTAGCCAGGGGAGAATCAGTCCGTTTGACCGCGGTGGAGAAAACGAATTAAAGAAGAGCATGTATCCCCCCCACTGTTGGATCCTCCAGCCCGCAACCCTCGGCAGCAATTTCCTCTAAAACCCACTGCGGTGACACTGTTCCTGCCCATTAAGTCAATATGCGTTTTTTGAGACTGATTTTCCGTCGGGGGTTACGGGTGTAAACTTGTTGAACGGTATGTGCAGATAACCAACCGAATGACCAAGTTCGCTGCCTCACGCCTTAACCATACACCACGAACGCCACCACGAATGCCACAATGGGCCAACACCACTGGCACACGAACTACTTAGCGACGAGAGGTGGAGATAACATACTGTCCGTGCACGAGATAGTCACTTCCCCACAGGTTGGTCACTAGATATGTCGCCGCTCGATGCCTCGCTTAGCATATCCTACCTCCCGAGACTCGTGAGGATAGCGCAGACGGCCGCGTGTATTTAGGGCATTCCCTCACTTTCAGCCAAGGCCAGGGGACTCAGAAAATGGCTAGCCATTTACCCCAGTATGTAAATACTATCCATGATGTCCCTCGACTTCGGTTCGCAATCGTAGGGCGGCCTACAGCGATACAATTACCGTCCCTTTCTCCGACCAGCTTTCCGTGAACAAGCCGGTTAGTTGACACTCCGATGAAAGAAAAAAAGATAAAACCCACTCTGTGGCAGTACATAGTGTAAAGTCGCTCCCATCACATTTCGGTCGCCCTTTGAGACCCACCCGAACGTGCCGGTTTATCGACGACGAATCGGATATCGCAATGCAGGACGCCAACACACGCAGTCGCCGCGCCGAGCGCCGCGTAAGGACGGAAGGTGCCTAAGCGGATAATTGGCTACCGACGCATGTCGTTCGGATGGGATAACCAGTCGGAGAGGCACCCCTGGAGCTAGAGTAACGGGGTTTCTGCAGGCTAGCCGTTAGGAGTAAGCGCGGGGGCGGGGTTGGGGGGTGCGGGGCGATTATGTACGCCGTGCGCAGCTTGTGCGAACACACTTGCGAACTTATGTGCGAGGAATTGTCGAGCTGGGGTGCAGCTTACATAGACAGCAGCCATTGGCCGGATCGTTTCCCATGCGTACCAATCACCGGCGGCCACCGCAATGACACAGCCACCGCCGCGGTTCGCAGTATATAGCAAATAAATAAATAATAAATAAATAAATAAATAAATAAATAAGAGAGCATATGTAGCCGACGTGACGACGCATCAGCCACGCGCCGCGCAATCAGTGTGCACGGCGAAATGCACCCGTCACCTCAAGGAGGCAAGGTGTCCGCTAGCTATGTCATCTCTCAACCGCTCAACCCATTTAGCGGTATTATCTGTCTATTTATTTTTTTACAGCAATAGACTCCCATACCACCAAAAATTTAGGGTGTCTCCGGTACCACCCTTTTTGACGAGTGATAGAAAACCCAATCGTCGTGACGGCGTCGAGTTCTGCGTCTCTACACCACACCACCAGATCCCCCTCCTCCTTCCAGTATCGCCACCTCCATACTACCAACAACAACCTCTCTCCCTCCAGTATCATTACCTTCATACCTACCCTCCAGCAACCATAGGCCCGAGCGATCTCATCAGCGAGTAAGCAGATAAGGCGGAAGAGGATCAAAGCACACTCCATTTAGGACAGCAATTTACAGATTTTGCTGCTTTCAAAGCTGCCATATTGTGCTGGTGTGCCACTGCCCAGTTTGATGTCCGGTATCAGATATCCGACCGCAATACGAACGTTGTGGTATGTTCGTCAGTAGTAGTATCACCCATCCACTATAAACAATGGACTGACAAGCTAGGTGGATGATGATCTTAGGTCTGCCGGACGCCTACCTATTCTTTTCGGGTCCGAGCCCAGAAAAAAGCCAAGCCCAAGGGCACTGAGATCACACGAATGAATCCAGAGCACTTGGGCTGTTCGGATCAGCACACCTATTCAGTCAATCTCAAACCCTTGGATACGGAGGGCATCATTAGCCTTTAGTTTGAAGCGAGACTATGATAAAGCGGTGGCAGAGCTTGGACAGCAACGGGCTGCCCTTCCTAGAACGCCATTGGTTCCCTTTGCGGAAGCTCCCGAGGTGCAGCTGGCCCCACCCAGTGGTTCCAGAAATGGAAGTCGCGCGCGTTGGGCCTCCGAATACTGTTGTCCTACAGGGCCGCCCTACGAAAAAAAAAAAGCGCAAGCGGAAGGGAGAGCTTCGTAGTGGAATGCACGGTTCCAGCCCTGAAGGTAGAACGAAGGCGTGTTGCTCGACATGTAGAAAGCCCGGCCACTACGCTCCCAATTGCACTCAGGGACACACTTAGAGTAGAATCGATAGCACTACCAATCTGTCTTACCTCCTACCCTGTTTTTCAACCACTACTGTGTTTCTCATTCGTGCCGTTGCGACTGTAGTGAGCTGTTGCTAATCCGAAATTCTATCACTCGCCAAAAAGGGTGATACCGGAGACCCCCTAAATTTTGGGTGGTATCGGAGTCCATTCCGCAAAAACGGGTGGTATGGGAGTCAATTGCCGTATTGTTTTTTTATCCATTGTTCGCACGCTCGGCGTTATCAGTCTTTGGTACCAGTACCAGTGTACTACCGAACCAGATGAAGGGCTCATGGGATATCATTCGGATTAAGGTACTCCTTGCGGACGTTCTACTCGAGGCAAGGAGGCGGATTGTCCTGTTCCGATCCATTCGACCGGCGGGGCCAAGTCGCTGGCTGTGCTGGGGAGTCGTCCGGACAGCATGACTCTGCACAAGCCCCAGCGACATGTCCGGTCAACTTGACCTCTCCGATATGTGTGCGACTACGGTTCAACGCTGCTCCCATCCGCGGCCAACCGGCAACATGACTCTCCGCACTCCCCCCTCAAGAAGGGCATGGCCAAGCCACCGCTCGCCAGCGCTCTGGCCCTAGCACTGGCAATGGCTCGGCGAACTTCGGACGGCTCTCGACTACGTATGGCTCCGCTTTCTCGAGCTTGGGGAGTCAAGCCTGCCGATCGAGCACTCCTTCCGCGCGCCTCGGGGTCGGCGGACGGACGACGTGCTTGCGGGGGAGTGTGTGCTGCTGCTTCCGTCCGAACGCCGTCCCTGGGAGCACCCATTCGATTGCGACGTGGCGCAGCCCATTCAATGCGCGCGTCCAATGACGACGTAGAAGGGCAAACAGCGAGATATATCCCACCCCGCTCCGACGGTCCGCCTTCCCCTCCGCCCCCAGCACCTCACCGGCAACTCAGCACACACACACACACACACACACGATGGCAGCGAGCACACACGACCAAAACCCAGCGTCGCCCGACCTCGGCGCGTGGGACATCCACTACTACGACGGCGCGGCGACGCAGCACGCACCGGACTGGGGCTATGCGTCTGCACTCGAGCAGCCGCCGCCGTCGCCGCGTCTGGGTGCGTTCCTCGTCCCTGACGACGCCGACGACGACGCCGAGGACGACAACCCGCGCTGGAGAACTTGCGACTTCTGGATCGACCACGCGCGCAGCCTGTGCGAGCGCGGGTTCTCGGGAGAGACATACGCGCGCGAGCGGGAGCAGGCCGCCGCTTGGGGCGCCGAAAAACGCGAGCTCCGCGAGAGGGAGCGCGAGGAGGCTCGCAGGAACGCTGTCGACAGCACTGTCGGTGCCGGATGCAGCGAGCGCGTGAAGGGCGAGAAGCGCAGCGGCAAGACCATCCGGAGGGCGCCGGCTGGGCGGCGAAGGTAGAGAGCTGGCTGCTTTATGGGTGAGGACTGGTATTTTGTCTGTAAAGTGGGCGTGAATCGACGGTGCTGGCATTTTCTTGTTTGCGAGTGCACTTGGCGCACCTGTAATCATGGAACAGCACTCGTCGTGGTGGTTGTGAACGTAGGAAATCGGACTGTGAACCTTCTCTACGCGCCACCGCGCCATGTCGCACACGAGTACTGAATAAACAAAAAAAAAAAAAAAAAAAAAAATCTTCATCACACCCCCCACCGCTAGTTACTCACGGGGGCCCCGCCCAAGCCAGGCCAACAGGCGCAAGTACAAGCTCGCACTTTATCATCACCATCAACAGCCTAAAGGATCAATAGAAGGCCCCCCGGCCCACCCCAACTTCTCCACCGAAATCCCACAGCTCCTCCACTCCTGCTGTCCGACGTCATGTGTGACTTACTCTGTACCTCTAGGGCCACCGGTGTCTGGGGGTTTCCCTACTCCCACACTTCCAAGTTCGGCTGCCGCAACCGACCCCCTAACAACGCAAGTGAAATGCTACGTGATGCTAGTATCCACTTCCGCCTCCGCTTTTTGGCGGGCATATATCCGGCCTGAGAAAATAGACGCGTAGTAGACGCTATAAGGAGCGATGGAGAGGCGCTCACCACACTTTATACAGGGGGGGGGTATGGTCACATCGAGCTCATGTTGCTCTGTGGGCTCACATAGCTGATAGCGGGTAATCGCTGGAGCAATGGTGGCGGCCGTAGGGGCGCAGTAACGGTAAGGTCATCACGGGTTTCTACGGGTTGTCAGTAAGAGGGCACTGTGGCGATGGATGGTGGCAACTGACCTGCACCGACATAACTGTCTGACGGGGGGTGGGGGAGGTTCTAGTACATCAGCAGCCATCGCCGGCTTGGACGGAAAGTCTCCATGACCGGCCAAAACATGCCTCAGAGCAGCCGCACCAACCGGGAATGCACTCCGATACCGCCTCACAGGAAAGAAGCCTCAACCTGGATGCAGCATACCGAACAGAGATACCGACAAGAACAGATATAAAGTCTCCTGCCGTCCGGTGGCTGGTAACGTGCGTGCCAGCCTTTCGCTCAGCGGGTGCCTGCGTGGCACGGCCGGGCACGGGTCTCCACAGAGCCTCGGACTGCTTGGGCGCAGCCTCTCCCTCGTCTTTGCGGGGAGCCACAGGTAGTTGGTAAGGTCCGAGTAACCCCGGACGTGCTAGTGGACCTTCACAAAAACTCGGGTTATCAAGCTTTATCCCGTACATCCTCGAGGGCGGGGGGCAGCCGGCAACGCGGTACATACCGCACTGCTTGCAGCCCGTCTTGAAGGCACATAGCGGAGAGCATACTCGATGATGAAGTTTTCTTTTTCTTTTTCTTTCCCACTGTGTACTATTGTGCCGTCTCAGCCTCGCTATTTTGCGTCTTTCATCTCCCTTCCATCCGATCGCACGTATATATGTGTTGTTACAATCCGAAACCAATTGTCTTACTAAAGAGGTGGAGCCGAAACAACGAGCTGCATACCATACCCCCCCCCCATTTGGACTCGCACAGACTCAGCTCACGCGGTATGTACGAGCTCGCAACTACATAGATATATACGGCGTCCGGACTCGGGCCGACCCGGCGGCTGCTCCCGCTCCCGCTCGCGGATCTCCTTCTCCCGTCGCCTTCCGTCGCGTGCGCTGCCACGATATCCTCCGTGGCATCTCCGTCTACTCCCACGTCGGTGCTCCACTGCCGCCATCCCCCCCCCCTCGGCAGCTTGAGCGAGCACCAGTGCCGCGGCGCTTGCGTTCTTGCCAGCTCCCCGGCAGGATGGACGCATACAGGGGCGGCTGTCGCGGGCCGCGGCGGTGGACGGGCCTGCGCGTCGTTGGCTGGCGGGGGACGGTAAGTATCCCGCTGGTATGTAACGTTCAAGCATGTTCATGCAATATCGAACCCCAACCACCTCTAACCAACAAAAAAAAAAAAAAAAAAAAAACAACCGCCAAAACCCCTGACGCGCGCGACAGTGCAAGCTGTCGATGCATCCTGCAAGCTAAAGCGATTAAAGCGAAGAAAAAAAGAAGAAAAAAAAAGAAAAAAAAAAGAAGAAAAAAAGAAATGTCAGCAAGAGGAAACTGGTACATAAGTTACTTTGCTCCAGAGCGCGGGGTAGATACATGGTAAGACACTCCCATTACCCCTGTCTCACCCCCCACCTTCCACAAATGCCGCCCCATCGGGCCAGCCTACATGATACCTACAAAGCTCACATCTGCGTGCGTGACCGCTCGGCTCGGTTCGGATTCGGATTCTGGGTTAGGGCGACGGTGACGGGCCCACGTGCTCCCCCCCGCTCCGGTCGCGGTCACGTCATCACAACGCCGCTGCGGGCGACGACGGAAAACGCAGCGCAGGTCATATGTAATTCTCTTTGATTCAGACTCCCCTCCGCTGGACAGATCGCGGCAATATCATACGTATAGATTCTCGTACAGTGTATCCCCCCGGCGGGGAAGAGTGCAAACAAAAGAGGCCAAGGAAACAGAGCAGACGCAAGCGAACGTTCAGGACCATGCCGGTGCGCGGCCACAGTATATAGGGAACTCGAACGCGGTACGCAGGAGGAAAAAGAGAAAGGAAATCGTAGAGATAAGAGAGATAGCATCGGAAAAGAGAAAGATCGCTAAAACCCTATCCCGATCGTCATCTTCGGTTCGTCAGCAGTACGGTCGTGTGGTCGTGTCGTCGAGAGCGGGAAAATGAGGAAAGAGAAAACAAAAATCAAGCGGACAAGCAGAGACAGCTTCGCAACGCGTCAACCTCATCAACACCCCTCGAAAACTCCAAAAACCCAAATGTGAACACTTAGAGGGAAAAAAAAAAGAAGAAAAAAAAGGAAGGCAAAAGGAAACCCAGGCCCCAAGATCAGAGCGGAATGCGTAAATGGCACGAGTAGCATACTGTAGTTAAAGGTGGGACGACCGACGGATCACGGACCCCAGGTGCCGCCCCGCGTGAACACCGGCGCTTGGAAGCTCCCGTACGGCATTTCGGAGGCGGCCGTGCGGCGTGTCGGCCCAGCCGTCGTGCTGGCGCGGCTGAGCTGCGGACTCGGCATCGGGAACGTCGGCTCCGCCATCTTCGGCGACGGGTGCGGGTGGTAGTGGACGCTGTGGTGTCTGATCGGCTGTCGCGGACTCGAGTGGCTGGACTGGCTCCCGGCATGGCTGCCGGCGTAGTTCAGGGGCGGGCCGTAGGCGCCGGGCGGCGGCAAGCCGGTCGAGGTGACGAAGAACGTGCTGCCGCCCGCGAGGCCAGAGCCGGCTGCTTTGACGAAGAAGTCGGGTGGCAGCGGGGGGCCCTCGGGGCCCAACACCGGCTCGGCGTGCGGCAGGTCGGGCGAGCCGCCAGTGCCGGAGGACGAGGCCTTTCGTCGGCCGTCGATCGGCACCGCCGGGGCCTCGCCGTCTTCCTGCACGTACACGATGAACTTCTTCCATCCAGGAGTGCTCTGCGCCGACGAGTCACGCGGGTGGATGGTAGACCTGGACGGAGAGCGAGAACGATGTCAGCCTTTCCCTATCCAAATTCAAAAAAAAAAAAGTGTAAAAGAATGAGAGTCGGCGCGGCGACGGAGGGGAAACAGAAAGAGGGAGATGCAAGTAACGGTAAGTGCTCACCCGTCCGCTTTCGGGACCGCTGGGCTGGGGCTTGGGCTCAGGTTTGATGAGACGTTCTTCTCGAAGGTGAATGATGGAGTGGTGTCGTGGTGGTTAGGGGAGGAGGGACTGGAATACCCTGAATCGCACGGGGCCTGCTGCTGCTGGTCCCTCTGCAGGCGTGAATTCTGTTTTTCCAGACTGGGGCTCGACACGCTGTGGCGGCGTCTGACCTGGGGATGTCCGGTGCTGAGGTGCGGGGGCGTCGCGTAGAAGGCGGACGGGGTTGGCACCGATCCGCCGAACATGGGCGGCTTCGCCGCGAACGGAGGCGTCGCAGCGAAATCGTCGCGCGACACGGACGACGATCCGCGGCGGCGGCCCATGGGCGATGCCGACCCCTTCCGCGGCCGGGCAGTGGGGATCTCGGTCGGCCGGCCGAGCCGTTCCGAATGGTCCGACAGCTGCTCCTTCGCCGCCTGGCGCGCTTTCCGAGCCTCGGCCTTCTCCCGGGCGATGCGGTCCGCCTGCTGCTGGCGGAACTGGGCCTTGGTGTACGGGTCCTCCTCGTGACTGTTGCTGCGATGGGTCCGCGGCGCTCCTGGTCCGGCCTGGGCCTCGCGTAGTCGCCTCCGGACGGCTTCGAGCTTAGCGTCCTCGGCTGCCCTGGTCTCCTCGTAGCCTGGCCGCACCGCCGGCTTTTCGGTGTCGGTTTCCGACGGCGGGCCCCTCGGTTCCGGCTGCGGGTGCGGCGGACGCGACGATGGTGGCGGAGGGGGGGGCGGACGCGGCACGTGTTGCTGCTGCTGCTGCTGTTGTGGTGGTGGCGCGCGTTCGTACGACGCCTTTCTCATCGGCGGAGGCTCATCGGCGGAAGCGTATCGATTCGTGGTGCTCGAGACGTGAGCGTGTCTCGACGACGAGTGCTTCTGCTGGTGCTGCTGGTGCTGGTGCTGCTCCTTGTACCGCTGTTCCCGTTCGTACTGAGCCCGCTCCGACGCCCGCATCGCCTCCTCGACCACATCCTCGCCCTTTCTGTGCCGCCGCTGATACTGCCTCTCGTCGCGATCCTTGGTTTCGAAGCTCGCATCCTCTCGTGGCCGTCGGTGCTTGTCGTCTTGGCGTCTCTTCCGCTCCTTCTTGACACCGTCGTCGCCTCCGGAAGCGGGGTTCGCCGAGGGTGTCGGTTTCGCGCCGTTGGGGCCTCCGCTCGCCGCCGCCGCCTGCGCTGCGGCGGGCCCCTTCCGCGTCAACTCCTCGTCGTACTTCCGTCTCCGGCGGGGATCGATCAACAGTTCGTAGGCCTCCTGTACCTTCTGGAACTGCTGGGCCTTCTCGGCGCGCTGGTCCTCGTCGCGGACCTTGTCGGGATGACACTGCAGCATCAGCTTCTTGTAGGCGGACCGGAGTGCGGCGGGCGCCGCGTCGTGCGGGACGCCGAGGGCGGCATAGGGATCGAGAGTAGAGCCGACCGCCATGATGGGTGGGGGATTATGTGGGGATGGAGTTCGCTCGGGCTGTCGATGGAGGATGGTTCAGTGTTGTTGTGGAAGGATCGTAGGCCAGCGTGGCGATGTAGCGTCGGTTGGATGATTATTACCGTCTGCGATAGCGCCAGATGGACTGTATTACGGTCAGCGATAGTGTCAGAGAAGAAGGGGGGAAAAAAAGAGAGAATGATCACCTACGGAGGAGTAAGAGAGAGAGATTTGTCGGTTTTTTTCTTATTAAAAAAAACAATTATTCTATTTTTTTTTCCGAAGTGATGTTTTTACAGACGGGCGGGTTGGAGGCAAAACAGACCTGCGGGCGACGAGAGAGCAGCCGGGTTGCTAATCGACACGATTTTGGCTGACGGGGGCGGAAGGACGAAGACTGGCCACGGAGCGAGTGGGGGGCGCAGTGAAAGTAGCAAAAAGCAACTGCTGACAATGGGATATGCGAGACCGACGGGGGTTGGACAGCGAACAACGGCGACGGCGACCACGGTGTTGACGATGCGCACGAGGAAAGAAAAGAGGAAGAAAAGCAACGAAAAGAAATGGAAAGAAATGAAAAGAAATGAAACGAATTGAAAAGAAGTTAAAAGAAGGAGAGCGTCCACGAAAGAGGCGAGAGCCGCAAGAAGGAGAGAAAGACGGCGAGTACGAGACGCAAGAATTTGGCTGTGTGCTTTGGATGTTGTTGGGACCGAATGAAGGAGACGGGCTCGGTGGAGGAGGGCGAGGGAGGAGGAGGAGAGGAGGGCGGGACAGGGCGAACCACACAGATGAATCGAATATATCGCTGGAGGATACGGTGCAGCGAGAAAGCGAAAGGAAGGGCGCTGGTTGGTGGGGCCGGCGGCTGGAAGTAGGACGGTTTGGTTGGCTGGCGGAATGGCGACGGGTACTTCGAGGTGCGTGAGCTGGGAACGACGGCAGGATCTACGGGGCAGTCGATTCGCCGGTCGAATTCGAAGCCACCGGTGCAGCCAGTGGAGAGCGGGGCAAGAAGGCTGGATCGCTGGGATTCCGCTGCGGAGGAGCGAAGTGGTTGTGGTTGTAGCGCGCGTGGACGGGGGGCGGGGTTGCGTTTGCCGGACGATGTGGAGAAGCGGAAGGGTGGCTTGTGAGTGGCTCGCAGTCCGAACCCTGGAGGGGATCGTGGATGATTCCCGAGCTGACGGACAAGCCCCGACGGGAGACGAGACGAGGGGAGGAGAAGAAGCAGCAGACTACGGACGAGAGGGAGCAGCGGTTCGACGCAAGGCCCGGAAGCCGGATAGTTCGGAGGCGTTCGCGGAGGGACTCGAGCACGAGAAACGGCTGTCGGTCTGGTCGGTCCGGCCGGGGAATCAGCTGGCCGGATGGTGGCGAGTCGATCCCTCCTCCGGGCTGGGGGATTCGGCTTCCGTTCGGACGGTCCGGGGGATGTTGCCGTCGGGCCCGGTGGTGGCGGAGCGGTTTCGCAAGTGAATGCAACCGTCGTTGTCGACGTCGACGACTTTTACGCAGACAATCTATGTCTGCAGGTGTGTGCGGATCGTGAGTGTTTGGATGCGCGTGTGGGGATTATACTGGGGGGGGTGGTAGCGGTCGCAAGGTCACTCCTTTTGGAGCACGGTCGGTGCTGGACGGAGGAAGAGGAGGAGGAGGAGGAGGAGGAAGAAGAGGAGGAGGAGGAGGAGGAGGAGGAGAGAAGGGCGAGAGAATGCGTGAGGGAACGCCGCACGGGACTGGGCTGCGGTGGGGGCACTGCGGGGGAGCAGATGTGGGGATGGGGGGTGGTGTGCTCTTCAACCGTAGCCCCGTCTCACGCGTTTCCGCTTGTTTGGTTTGGCAGGCCGGACCGGCGGAAGGAGGGTTGTGATGCTGGCGATGCGGCCGGGGGGTTGCGGGCGTGTCGATATCTCCAGCCGGGCGCGGACCGGACTGGCACGATGGCGGGGAAGGCAGCGCACCGCCGCCCGTCATTCGCCCACATTCGTCCGCCCGTCCGTCCCCTCTATCTGCCGACCCAGCGCAGCCAGATAACTACTACACACACTGCGGAGGAACAGACGGCAAACCGCAAAGGAAAGCAACGAGCGACGCATATTCTCGTTCGAGATGCGGTCTGCGGTCTGCGGAATGCGGCATGTGGGGAGCAGCTGCGTCCACGGCAAGTGCGAGCAGCAGCGGGGCGTTCTCACGGTCAACCGACGGGCCCAGCTGGACGTCGCGATTGGTTCGGCCGGCTCGGCGCGAGAAAGACAGGGCGGGGACTGGCCGCTCGAACAGCCGTCCCGCCGAGAGAGCGCCCGCCCCACTGCTGGCCCGCAGACTCGGGGCGGCCTCGCGCGGGTCGTCGAGAGAGCGCCGCCGCCTCGAGGTCGCCGCCATTGACGCCGATGCGCCCGCTCCCCTCGCCCCAGCGAGGCTGGACGGAGAGAGCCACCGTCGAATGCGCTCATGTAAGCACGATGTCCGTCTTGCTCTTTGCCTTCGTACATCTTGAACTGAGCACCGTCCGCACCGCCATTCCCCCTTCGCACCGCCACTTGCCAACGCACTTCGGACGCGGCACGGATGCCACACCACGGACGTGATCGGTTGGCCACTTGCCCCGCTCGTGGTGGACTTTGCGGCCAATAACGACAGCAATGCCGCTAATTCTTCCGGATCGGGAGGTATTAGCCCCCCCCCCCCCCGCCCGCACGCTGCGTGATCACAAACAAACAACAGCAGCCAAGCGCCCCTGCCCCCCCCCTCTCTCTCTCTCTCTCTCATTATGCGATATCAGCTCTCGAGCTCGATGCCCTTTTTCCCGCTTACTCTTCCTTCTTCCTTCCTTCCTTCTTTTCTTTCTTTTTTTCCGCTCGGGGCGGAGGAGGATGTTTCGACGGAAGGGGCGTGCGTGCGCATGGGACTCTTTCGAGATAGATACCGGTAGATGGATTGGGTGAGGAGCACAGCTCGGGCGCTTCGGCCTATCTTGGCTGCCCGGTCTCGTGGCCACTGGTCGTCGGGGCAACCGGGGGGGGGGGATGGGGATGGGGACGTCGCGCGATGTGGCGCGCGATCATGTCTGACGATAACCTCCGCCTGACGATTGGGCGGTCGGACTCGCCTCCGCGCATCCAGCAGGTACACGCCGCCGCGACGGGAGAAGCTGCACAGCTTGCACCCCCGCCCCACAGACACGACCGCGCGGTGGGGCTGCCCTGGCGGGGAACTCGGCGCTGAGTCAGCGAAACCGGCGCATTGAGATTCCATCTGAGGCGCGCCCTGCATGACGAGGAGGAAACCCCGGGCTGTCAGGGTGGCCGGGCAGGGCCGATCTCACCCGCAGATAGATATGTACAACACCGCGGGGGGCCTGGCGACGAGCAGACTGCAGCCGAAGGACGGCCAGCGCGAACCCGGAGAGTCGTCCCGGTGCACGACTTGGCGGTGGGCAGCGCTGCGCAGCCGCATCTCCCCCTCCGCGGCGGAATCGTCACGGGGGAAGTCTTCACCACCATCACACCCGCTGTCTCGCACCGTGCGGGCACAGAGCGCCATCGATGCTCATCGCTCCTCCCCCGCGTCGTGCGAGGCTCCAGGGCAGGGAGACTGGCGATGCTGATTGCGATGGAGCCGATCACAGCAGGCAGGCTGCGACGACATGCGGGCGGAGCGGGGGGAAGCGAACTAGCCATCGTGTCTCGGCTGCGGAGGCTCCATTGGGACGTCCAGCAGTGACGCCACATGCGGCGGACATCGTGGCCGCCCAGCCAGCCATTCCGGCAGGTACTCTACATACATTCTATGTACGTAGCGTAGCTACGGCACGCAGCCGAGACAGCGCTTGCATCCCAAACCGCGCAGTGCCATCCGGTCGATCCCATCCCGCCCTCCGACTCGCCCGGTGCGTCATCACCCGGCCTCCGACGACTCGGACTCGGGAAGTCACGTGACCGTCGCTCGCTCACGTCCGCGTATCCGTCCAGATACATAGATGTTTCCCTCCCTCTCGCGCTGTCGAGCGCCCGACGAAGCACCACTGCTTTCGGCAGCTCGCCTCGACTCGCTTCGTCCAGTCGAATCGAGTCGAGTCCAGTCGAGTCGAGTCCGGTTGAATCGAGGCGACTTTGTCGCCCCAGGGGGAAAGGGGGGGGGGAGCTGCAGGCCCTTCCACATGGCGGCCGTTCATTCGTCCACCGCTCTCAGACCACGCCCCGAAGAAAAAGAAAAAAAAAGTTGGAAAAAATTCCAAACACGACGGAGAAATAGAAACGCGGAGGAACGGTGCGTGGGGCGGGCGGGGGAGGGATTTCCTTCGGAGAAAAAAAATAGAGTGTGGTGACGAGGAATGCTGAGAGAGAAGCCACGGAGAGAGAAGACACGGAGACGGAGGCTGGAGGAGACACGGAGACGCAAGCTGGAGAAGCCACGGAGAGAGAAGACACGGAGACGGAGGCTGGAGGAGACACGGAGACGCAAGCTGGAGAAGCCACGGAGAGAGAAGACACGGAGACGGAGGCTGGAGGAGACACGGAGACGCAAGCTGGAGAAGCCACGGAGAAGGCGGATGAACCCCCGTCACCGTTGACGCTGTGGCCTAGCGTTCCGCAGGGTGGCTCCGTTTCGTTCCCGCTCCTGCTTGTCGGGCGGCGGGCCGAGTTGCTGGCTGGCTGGCTGGGTGGCTGGCTGCGAGACAGCCGTGGCCGGGGGCGTTTGCCCGTGTATATACACACTCTTTGCATGCGCCGTCAGCGTTCGCAACGGCATGGAGTGTGCAGACCAACCGTCGCCGCATATCGGTTTCCGGGGGGCGGCGGGGAAGGGACCGCAGCCTCCGCCGCCTCCGCCGCCTCCGCCGCCGCCGCTGCAGAGAATGCGCCGGCCGATCGATCCCGCTTCGCTGCTGGCGATGGAGGTGCAGGTTGCCGGACGATGCGGTTTGTCGAGCTGCTGCTGCTGCTGCTGCTGCGGGCGGGGAGTCGGCGCCGCCGTTTACTTTTCTCCGCCGTTTACCTCCGCCGTCTGCGTGGCCTGTGTCCGCCATGCGCGCTGCGGGTGAGAGCCAGCAGTGCATACGCAGCCATCGAGTGCGGTGCGCCCGCAGCACTGTCCGCCCGCCCGCCCGCCCGCACCGCATTACCCGCGCCTCCGACGCCGCTGCCGCCGGAACGTTCCGAGTTCCCCGCTGCCCGTCCATCCGTCCGTCCCGGCATCGCTGCAGCCTCGCTCGTCGCGGACGACAAACGGTCGCCGGGGAGACGCAGGCACCCTGCCCCAGCGCGCCGCACGTTTGCCAGCGCCGCAGACGACGGGGGGGGGGGGGGGGGGGGGGGGGGGGGGGGGGGGGGGGGGGGGGGGGGGGGGCGGGGGGGGGGGGGGGGGGGGGGGC
>Ga0307516_10003448_pt1 | contig 20274 bp, 28 predicted proteins | sample 19_EM_MG_FD_203310 | JGI IMG/M metagenome (GOLD analysis project Ga0307516, IMG submission 203310) | Populus trichocarpa ectomycorrhiza microbial communities from riparian zone in the Pacific Northwest, United States - 19_EM | ecosystem: Host-associated > Plants > Roots > Unclassified | place...
GGTCAACATGATGACCCCCGCGATGATCCCGATAGTCATTACTTCCAACGAGGTCTCGGACAACTTATTGATGCTGGAGATAACAGTGACGACGACGATGGAGCTCTCCCATCTCTGGACACGAGAGAAGATGACGGGTTCGACCGTTTATCGCCCCCCATGCTCGAGACAGAACCGATACAACCCTTATCCCAGAAAGAGCGTGAACGTCTGGAATGGCAGACCCTACTTGCCTCTGTTCTCTCAGGAGATGTTTTGAAGTCGGAAAAGACAAGAATAGCAACGGCCCTCTTGTCGTCTGCGGAAGAACAGAACAATGTCCAAACCAACATCTGGCTTGGCATCCGCGCTAAACTCCACGGCAGATCTCACGAAGAAGAAAAAAGGGAGTTGGAGGAGTTGCGGATGAGGATTGTTGATCCCATCATCGAAGAAGTCAATCGTTTTCGTGTGCACGAAGGTTTAGACGGAGAAACCACCGTTACTACTTCAGCCCTTGAACAAGTTACGGCCATCCTACAGCGTCTTGAGATTGCCCATTCGCTTTATCCTAGTCTCAAAGCCTTCTATTCGGACAAACCGGCGGCAGCAGATAGCATCTTCCAAGCCCGTTGTAATACTCTCAACACCTGGTCGACGATTCTAACATCACTCAAGCACCAGATTCTCCTTCTCCAAAGGTGGACAGGGAGCGAAACTTTGGACGTGGACACCCCTAACACCAATGCGGAAGTTCCGATCTACCAGCCATCGTCTTCTGGCCATAACTCTGTTCATACTCCAGGTGGGACTCACGAACTCACAGACGGCACAAGTTTTGTCGAACGGGTACTTAAAGAAGAATCCATGCAACGTACTTTCGAAAAAGGCTTTCTAGTAACGGTTCACGCCTTCATCGGTACTGCGCGCGACGCTCAAGTGAATCTTGCATCACTTTCCAAAGAAATGAATCTACCCACATTCGAAAACGAACTTGTCCCTCTCATCTCTTTCCCCACAAAGCTCGCTCAAGCTGGCCTTCGTATCCGCCTTTCTTATGTCCAAAAGCTGAAGGAGCCTGACATCCTCATCATCGACCAGATGACCGAGGATCTCAAATTGAGCATTGGACTTGCTTGCACACTCAAACGCCAGTATGTGTCCTTTTTAACGCCGGATCCAGGAGGAAATTGGACTTTGCCTCAGTGCATCAGCGAAGATTACGATTCCACGATTCTGGATGCCTTGTCCGCATTTTTCAGGTTGATACACTGGAAACTGAAAAGTGGGGCCAAGGGAATATTTTTCAAGGAGACGGATGTCCTAGAGGCACATTGGGCAACATTTAACGATGCTAGCATGACGACGGCAGGAGGCTCGCGTCTAGTTGCAGAACAACTCTGGTCTGTGACTTCTCCGTCATACATCTAGGCTAATGTTTATCGGATATTCTAGTTCATTAACTAATAAGCTCATGGTCAGGGTAACCAACTACTTTGACACTCAGGTCCGGGTTCCCACAGGAGAAGATATGAGCGAGCATATCCACTCACAAAGACAACGGGATACGGACCGCGAGCGCGAGCGCGGTGCTACGGGAGTCAAATCGGTGCATCATGCACAACCGCTAACTATCAGCTGCAAAATGACAGATGACCAAATCATTGGATGGTACGGAAAAATTCTGGACCACGTTCGCCTGAGGTACAGGAAACTACAACGATTTGCGAGGCACGTTAAATAAAATCATCACCTCTCTTCGATAGCGTTAATTTGGGTACAGGGTCCTCACTCAGCGATTCAGCAATTCGGCAGATTACAGTCTTGAACGTGTACCACTTGGCCAGGTTATTGCGACACTCGTAGAAACCGACCATTTCTTGGTATACACACATTCTCTGGAAGAAGAAGGCATCTATGTTATTGCACCGATTAACCTCTATGGCCGCTTAGAGGCTATTCGGCGTCTTCTTACGCAGGCTTTTCATGTCGATGAAATCACAAACGATGATGGAACCCGCCTCGCAGGCAATACCGAATTTCTCGGTCACGAATATGACGAAGCGCAATATCTCCTCGTATTATCTCCGCGTGACCACTTCCTTTGGAATGGCCGAGTTCAGCTCGTAAATGTGCCTCATTTGGAGCTCGACACGAAGGATAATCATGTCCGGCTCATTGCAGATGGGCCCCAGAGACGCTTTCTTCTCGCAAAGCAAGTGTTTTCGGATTTATTCCTCCCGCTTGACGACAACGGAGAACCGGTTGCCGCAGTCTGTCCTCCAGAATGTGTGACAGAGACACAGGCCCACCTTCCAACTGTGAACAAAGAGCTGCGGAAAATCGCGCGAGCAAGTAACAGGCTTGCAGAGTCGATCGTTGACTCCGTCCATCATGTCCACAATTCACTTCGTTTGCGGACTGGTTCTCAAGATCTACTGGAAAATTGGTATTTGTTTGCATCGGAACATAGTCAGCACGCCCAGCGGTACATGGACCATACATCACTAGTGAAGTTCAATCGACTGCTGAGCAAAATGGCGATATCATGGGTGTCTTTCATCTGTGACGACTGCGATCCAACTGATGGGAAAACCTTCAAGTGGGCCGTGAATGCGCTCGAGTTTACACTCCATCGAACGAAGCGTAACATCTTACAAATGTCGGAAGAACAGTTTGAGATGCTGAGGCACAAGGTTGCCAGCTGTATGACGCTTCTCATCAGCCATTTCGATATCCTGGGTGCTAGGTCAACCTTGGAGGCCAGGGAGAAGGAAAAGCAAGACGAAGTCTTGAAGCAGCGGGCGATGCTGATCGATGGGGGGAACGACCTTGCCAACCTATCGGGCCATCACGATGATTTACTTTCCTCTTTCGATGCAACTACTCGGATGTTCTGGGACCGAATTTCCAGCTCCTTGAAGAAAGTTGAAAACAACCGAATTCTTCTAGGATTGGAGCGGCGGGCGCTTGGACGGGTGTTGGATGACGAGAAGCCTGAAGACAGGTCTCTGGTTTTTTTGGCGTCCTGCAGCTCAAAGATATCTATCCGTTGGCAACAGGCTCGGTTCATCGGCGCTGGTGCATTTGGCTCAGTTTACTCTGCCGTCAATCTTGATTCAGGATCTTTTATCGCTGTGAAAGAAATCAAGTTTCAGGAGCTGTCTGGGTTACCCAATCTCTACTCGCAGATCAAGGATGAGCTGAGTGTAATGGAGATGCTGCACCATCCGAACATCGTTGAATATTATGGCATCGAGCTTCATCGGGACCGGGTATATATTTTCGAAGAATATTGCCCAGGTGGAAGTCTGGCTGCATTGCTCGAGCATGGCCGGATTGAAGACGAAGGTGTTATCCAAGTGTATACCATGCAGATGTTGGACGGGCTCGTTTACCTTCACTCTCAAGGCATCGTTCATCGAGACATCAAGCCAGATAGTACGCATCTAGTGTCTTCGAGATTGTCACTTACCAAAGCATTTCGTGAACATTAGACATTCTCCTCGATGCTCGAGGTGCCATCAAATTAGTAGATTTCGGTGCAGCCAAGGTTCTGGTCAAGAATCAGCGGACGATACAACGGTCTCGTCGCGTCCCCGATGCCACGCTTCCCTCGAATCGTAGCCCGAGTTTGAACGGTCCGGCCATGAATAACAGTCTCACTGGCACGCCCATGTATATGTCTCCTGAAATTATCAAAAATGAGAAAAAGGGAAGACATGGAGCCATGGATATATGGGCTCTTGGGTGCGTTGTGCTCGAATTTGCAACCGGAAAAAAACCATGGAGCAACCTCGATAACGAATGGTGCGACTTGTTCGTCTTAAAATATATATGCCGCCTGATTGGTTATCTTAGGGCAATTATGTTCCATATTGGAGTCGCCACTCAACATCCACCCCTTCCTGAGCCAGGTCAACTCAGCCACTTGGGGATCAGCTTTATTAAACAGTGTTTGATCATTGATCCCGTGCAGCGACCTTCAGCTACAGAACTTATGGAACATCCATGGATGGTCCAGTTTCGGGAGACCTTCCTGAACGACGACCCGGAGACTACAAGCAACCTAGCGACAGAAACGTTACATGATACACATGTAACGGTTGCTCCAGTAGACGAAATTATGGCCAAAGGAGTTTCTGAACCTACAATCACCCCTCCCACTGATGCACACTCTGAAGCCGAGGAGGTCTATGAGTATTCCTTGTAAAGAACACCAAAATGCATTTGTAAAGCACCGTAATCTACATTGTTACGGATCACCTGGCCGCTTCGAACTCTGTTGTATTGTAAACATCTTTCACTGTCACTTAGTACTCTAGTTGGGCAAAGTCATGTATCGGGTTATCTGACGAGAAGCAACCTTTCCCTCCCGTGCTTCCTCATTCTTTAACCAATCGTTTTGCGCTATATTCTGACGATATAGGAGCTGACATTGCATGGCAGGCCTGCCCAGACTCTTGTAGCTAGGGTGATGACTAGCGCTGACTCGCCACGCTACTGTGGCACGCAATGGGGCCTGTATCGAAAGGTACACCGAGTGTTTAGAAGAATCGCAGTTCTCTCTTGGGGAGTGAATTATCTGGCGGAGGCAGGGAATGGGGGATCCATGTGGCAGGCTTCTCGTTTTGAATGGGAGAGTCTTAAGACCAGCTGAGCCCTCGCAATCGTACTCATCTCGCGATCGAATATAGTTTGTTTTTCAGAAACTGTTCGAGAAAAGAAGGAAATGTGACAGAAGTGGCAATGGAACAAAAAGGCTTATGATAGGACACCTTTGGAGAACCCTTGTCCAAAATCATGGCAAGCCACGCCGTGACGGATGCAAATGCGTGTGATGACCATTTACTTGCATAGTCGTTAGCGTTCCATGTGTCCAGGCAGGTCCGTCAAACCGGCCACGTCAAATGCCAAGTTGAAGAAATGTTCCAACGAAGGTCCATCGCGAAGTGAACCACACAGGAACACAGTGCATTAGTTGGAAATATTTGTTCCTCGAGGATGGATATATTGTGATATCGGACATCTGAAGTTCGGCCTCCATCACGGACAGACTGAGATAAATGCACAATGTAATCGGGTAAATCATACAGGACACCAGTTCCACTCGGATTATACGAGCAATGGGCCATCCCAATATTGGGAGATGGCTTCTTCGGAGTCCATTTCCTCGGAAAGTATGTCCTGATTTTGCGAAGTCCAGTATTCCTGCCAAACTTTGACCCGTGGGTGAGCCATCACTCTAGGGGAAGGATGGTTACTGCCGGCAGCATCAATCCAGACAAGTCACTTTACTTTGAGGGTTGGAAATTGCAGATTTCTAGGCCATCCATAGTTGTTGCACGAGAGAGGGCAACATATGCTGGAGGGATTGAACCCTCAGCCAATTTAGGAGGGACGATAGAATACCACACATACCTTGGCCTCTCTCAAATATCCGTCCTAGGTCAACTTTTACCCTTGTTAAAGTCTGCCCTTGTGGCTTGTGGACCGATAGGGCCCATGCAAGGGTCAGTGGGACCTGGAGCCGGCGAGCTTCAACATTGCCCATAAACCCTTCAACAGTGAATTCTAAAGGAGCGCACAGAAGTTCCCCTCCAGTGGTAAAATGGACAAGTGGCCACTTTTCTCGCGGTCCAAAAGTGTTATCATTTATTGGACGCAACTGGTTATACTCCTGGGCCTCTGGTTGTGGCGGTGGACCATTTTTCAATTCTGCAATGCGGATGTTTCTGGCTAACGCCTCGCTGGTTGTCAAGAACTCAGTGACCTTCCCTGCAGACCCATTGACAAGAAATCCTTGCTCGACATTCTGTAGAGCAACACTCATGAATCCCATTGATGTCAAATGTATGCCACATACCTGTATTAGCATCACTTGAGCATTTGCCTGAAATGAAAAGAATACATGGGACGTCGATGCGACATTCGAGGAAAATGCAGGTACTCACCTTCAGTGACAGTTTGGGAACTGCAACTAAACGGTCTAGGAGAATGTTGGCACTTTCTTTCGGGATTGGCTGACAGCAATAATCGTAACCAGCACTGTCAATTGCATTGTACATATACTCTGGACCTGGCAATGCAGCAAGTCGGGTGTTGTTGCAGCTTTCAACTTCGCATCGCAAAGGGAATCTCATTATAAAGGTTCAGTTAGCATCAGGGAGACATATGTTGACCAAGGCGTACATTTGGCTCGCCTCAATTCCATCACCATAGTGCAATGGTCGTGACAGCAGTTGAAGCTGTTGTATATGTCCTGATTCGAGGATCCCTGTTCGTGTCGCGGAGAGGATTTCAATAAAGGCTGTGACGATGGTGTTGGTATCCCCCAGGGGTTAAATAGACAATGCTGCTTACCATTGTCCTTCTGTCGGAAGACTTGAGTCAGGAAAATGGGTTGAGAAATACATGCCGACCATGACTTTGCATCAAATGCGTAAGTAGCGGCCATTCTGTATTCATAGCTTTGATCGGGTAATTGAAAGAAATCCCCTGATAGAACCAACTGAGTTATGGGGTCATGTATCAAAAAGCCTTTCCTGATAGCCTTCGAGAAGGACAAACTTGTAGACCACCAAATGGTTTCGGACAGTCACGAACATCGCGAGCAATGAATTCCTAAACAAGGGCGTCATACAGTGTATGCTCTCGAAAACCGATACGGAACATTTGCTCACAAGCTTGTCAAATAACATTGCATCCATCATTGAAACTTGACTCCGAATAAAAATCCAGTGTATAGACGAGGAAGCTCAATCTGACTTACTCTCATCAATAATGAGGATGTCCGTAGAATTCCAGCGCTCCCTCAAGCGATCGGAATTCTTAATTTTAGCGGCAAGTTTTCTAGCTGGTTCTTTTCCCAGACCGATGCCAGCAAACGAATGGATCGTGGAGCCACCGATATTTATCGCAGCAATGCCTGTCGGAGCAGTAATAGCTGCCTGTCGCCGTGTCTGTTTGAGAGATTGTATAAGATGACGGAGTAACATCGATTTTCCGGTTCCTATCCAAATGACAGAATATTATCATGGGATGTTACTCAGTAAACGAGATAGCTATTACCAGCAGGTCCCGTGAAAAAAACGTTCTGTCCCGAGTTGACGAGTTGTATGACCCGCCTCTGCTCGGCCGAAAACTGTATCACCGCTGGCGTTATGGGAGGTGAGTGGTCTGGGTCGGTGATCGAAGGTGGGTGTAAGTCGTGCATAGAATAACCTTACGCGCTCTGGGTGAAGCGCGTGATGATATTGACTACTATAAATAATTCGCATCACGTGGATGCGTGACTATTTGCATTGCACGATTTAACTTGCATGCACTAGTAGCTCATTTACAGAACCATTTTGATAAACCTCATCGAATGCAGTGCAGACTTTGGTGAAGCCTTGAATTCGTTCAAAGATACGTGGGCCCGAAATAACTTGCATTTGAAATTTCCCCCTAACATTATGTAATGCGCCGTGATCTCCACGTGTTCGAGACGCGACAGCTTTTTGAAGTTCAACGCCTCTCAACATTGTCCAATGTCGTCTGGTTTCGCCCCTCGCTCGTCTGGGAATTCGATTCATCCCGTCAATCCCGCAAAACCTGGGGCTGTAGACCTTGGGACATTGCAAAGTGCGAGTCGAGTATTGCAAGAACGGCTGGCGCAGGATTCAAATGTAATCCCAGACCTTGGGGACATGTTGATGTCTCGTATGTGGAGAAATTCTATTTTTTCGTATCTTCTCACAGTGATCCTAGCGGCTGCTGGACAGGTCTCAGCATCTTATAGCCCCCTACTTGACGATCTACGTGTCCCTTTCCAGAAGAAGAAATTTGTAGGAATTCCGGAGGGCCTGTTCCAGTACTATGAGAGTAAGTTCAGTCCTCTCGTCAGCTATGGCGAGCTTATTCGCGACCCAGCAACAAATGTCGTTTCTCACATGGGTCTCATGCCTGAAATCGAGCGCGCATGGATATCCATTGATCACAAGTTGTTTCTATGGGATTATGTCGACGGGTGAGCGCCGAAGACGTCATGTATCTCAATTTAGTTGACTTTTGATAGACATGAGATAAGTTCATTCGTGGACCAACCACATGTTATAACCGAGGTTGCTCTTGTCAAGCCTAAAACAGGCCTGTTCATTGAAGAAATATGGTCCCTCCTTGTCATCTGTACTCCAGTTACCGTGCTTCTCTTGGGGGTTTCCTTTAGTACCACAACTGCCCGGCAATATCAGCATATCAAACTCTATGCAACAGATTTATCAGTATCCACCGATGTTGAAATGACGTCCCTGGCTGGCATGCAAGATGGCCGTATCTTTATGTGTGGTGCGCAGGATGGTTGCCTCTACGAGTTTCACTACCAGGAGAACGAATCGTGGTTTGGGAAACGTGTACAACTCGTAAACCACTCCATTGGCGGGGTACAGAGCCTTCTCCCTCGATTCGCGGCGTTAAGCCAGGAAGGTAAGCATCTGTTTCCCTTCTTTGACCCCAACATTGAGTTGCTTGCTACAGAAAGAATCGTCGTCGTGGTTTCTGATATAGGGAGGGATTGTCTCTATACCCTGAGTTCAAAAGGCAGCATTTCGATCTATAAGCTCAACGGTGTCAGGGCTGTTCAGCACCTCCAAACCCTATCAAACCTCTACAAAGCGGTGCAGGACAGAGCGCCGGGTTATCCTGCGCTTAGTCCTAAGAACTTCCAAATAATATCTGTGCACGTCGTCAATCAGTGGGAAACCAGATCTGGGATCCAATTCTTCGCAATGACATCCAGCGGTGTACGCCTCTATTTTGCTCCCTCGGGTGGGGCAGGCTATTCTTCGGTTACAACTCCCAGCTCTACGTTTCCTATCCGCCCGGTACAACTGATACACATTCGGCTGCCTCCGTCAAACTTAGCTCATCCCGATGCTCCTTTCCATCCCCCTGTGAATCACTACGGGTCATCGCAAACAACTTCTCAATCTATTTCGCCCCCCTATGTCATTTCATCCATCGAAAATGCGTGCTATAGTGAGGGATTGACCATAGCGACACAACAAGGGGCTGTGGATGGTACCGACTATATTTTATGCATGGCTCCGGACCTTACGCGAATAGGCAAACTGGGACAAATGGGTCTACCACCACCACAGATATCCGCTGCAGCTTCGCCGGCCACTTTGGGTGACAGCCGGCCACTTTTGACAGAGTACGCCACAATCTTGGCGATACCCGGGAGGACGTGGGCAATGGCGACGGTGCCCAAGGAACCTTCAGCGGCGTCTCCAGAAGGTGTTCTTCCAGCAGTGCTTAATGAATTGGCTATGCAATTCGGAGAATATCCTCGCCAATTCTTGCTTCTGACGAATGTCGGTCTCACGTTCCTTGCAAAACGGCGGGCTCTGGACTATCTCAAGGCCGTTCTAGAAGAACTCCAATCGGAAGGCAATGTCCAACCACTCATCCACTTCCGGGATAGGTTAACTACCTTGTCCAATTTGTCTATTCGGTAATTAACGATCTTCTAATTAGTTTCGGGCGTGACCAGGCTTGCTGTATGCTCCTTGGACTTGCAAGTGGAAATGCTTACCTAAATACTTCGGATGGATCACCTGCCGGAACTATTACCATGCTCCATTCGGATCTTGCTGTCGTAGCGAAGCAAGCGTTTTATGATTTTGGGGAACGACCAATGTGGACGGAGAGGATTACCTATGGAACAAGTGAGGTTTCACGTTTGTCCTTTATCTGAAGACTCACAATGCAAAAGCCGATAATCAAGGGACCGCAATATTCAGTGGTCGCCGAGAGGGGTTTGCCCTCTATTTCTCCCGGTTGATTCGACCCCTTTGGAAGTCCAAACTAACGAAACCTGGGTGGGACATATCAAATCACTTTGGACCGTCTTAGGGCACTCATTCTTTCTTAGCGTCTTGAACAGACAAAAACTGGCAGTGTCTGAAACCACATTGGTTATTGTCCAAAAAAACCTCTTCGCACTGAAAGACTTTCTGGACAAAAACCCACACCTCTTTCACTCCTTCCCCAACGAAGCCTCGGCGCGTGACCCATTCCCAGAGCAAGAAGCTTGGAGAGTTCGTCGGTTCCAGGTGTCCCATGTTCGATTTTTCACATTTTTTCAACACTTTAGGCCGAACAAAATTCTGTTTCAGAACTGTTGTCTCTACTCTCAAGAACGATCGAAGCATTATCTTTCATCCTTTTACTGAACGATCATATGTTGGGGGACCTTGTTGCTCAGTCAGCTGAATGACTTCCTACTCCCTTATCCAAATTCTCATCCTAATTTCAGATGCGATCCTGAGACACAAAAATTGGTTGCGGAAGAGACATTTGAAGGCCTCATTACTACACAAGACGGGATGACCATATCAAGAGCGCTCGTCAATGTCATTATTGATCAGCAAATTGGGCAACAAATTAGCGTTTGTGTCCAAAATCAATATGTTTTCACATACTCATGGAATTGAACAGGTGGATACTATTAGTGAAATCCTTCAACAGAGATGTGGCTCATTCTGCAGCACGGATGACGTCATGCTGTACAAAGTAATACCTCGTCATCTTTCGCAACATCGTGTCTAAACGTGGATTCATTCTTTGCATGGTTAGGCAAGAGAGAACGTACGCAAGGCGGTTGAGACACGAAATCCAGTGGAGCGGCAAGACTGCCTTGCAGAGTCTTTGCGGTAAGGGAAGCAGTTTGTAGCGCTCTCATCCCACTTAGTTGCCAACAGGCTATTCACTAAAGGAGCCCGTATTCTCGAGTTCGACAAGTTGCGAGAAATTTGTGGCCACTATCAGCAACTCGGCTATTCCAAAGGTTTTTGTTTTTTTCATATTCCTCGACGCAAGCCTGTTATTGTTTTTCAGGCGCCGTTGAGCTACCACTCATGTATGCCCAGGTGGTCGACCCCAACAACGTAGCGCGTGCTACATGGGATTCAGAGCTTCTTGGGACCCATCCTCGCAGCGAAGCAGTCGAAAGACGTCTTCGTTGCTATGATTTGGTTATGGACTCCTTAACTATCTTTGAAGAGAAATGCTGCAACGAAAAAATTCGTGAGACTGGGAGCCACGCAGAAACTATTCGGAGCCACGCATATGAGTTGGCTTTCGCGAGCGAGGACGAAATATTCCATTCCACGTTGTATGACTGGCTTATTGGCCGAGGTCTTGCCGATGATCTTCTCGAGGTGCGTTATACTGTACTTTGTTGGAAACGTACTAAGACAGATACCAGATGTGCCCTCCTTTCCTAGAGGCACATCTCAAGCGGGAGCCCGTCTCTGTTCAAAAGTTTCAGCTGTTATGGCAGTTCTATGTAAAGAATGGACAGCCTCTGCCCGCCGCTGCGGTGCTAGGTTCTTTGGCGGAGACCACCCAGTCAGTTCTATATTCCCCAGACAAACTCCGCTGATAGATGTGCACCAGATTCGAAATCAACCTAGATGCGCGTCTAGAATACTTAACTCTCGCTGTCGCGAACGCCAAGTCCCACCCAGTATCTGTCACTGGAAGACATGAAACCGCAATCGCGTTTCTCACTGATCTAGAAGAAAAGCTGGAAGTTGCCCAAGTCCAATTGGAGATATTCAATGTTCTCGTTCCCCATATTGATGATGCACCTGAAGTCCGCGATCGCATTCTTTTGCTGTCCAAACAACTGTTCACTATGACAGAAGTATGTCCGTTTCTGGCTGCTTTTCTCCTTTTCGGACTGCATCTCATCCTCTACAGCTATATCAGCGCTATGCAGTTGCATTTGACCTCTCTGACATGAAACTTTTGTGTCTGCATGTATCCGAACACAGAGATGAAAGCATCGTTCGACCAATCTGGAATCAGATATTTGACGAAGGTGTGTCTCTCAAATGGTTCTATTGTAAATTCTGCCCCTGAGTTCGGATCCGAAGTACTCAAGGAAGAAGCAGATCCAGCTACAACGGCAGACCACATCGTTGCGAGGCTCATACCATTAGGAAGACGGTTTTTTCCCTCGGAAACAGCCTTCCCTCTCTGTGGGTTGCGGATACCCAATATCATTTGCATCGCAACTAAAACACTACTTCAGCCTTTGTAGCAACACTTATCGTCAGGTTTGCGTTGGCACATAAGGATGTAGTACCTTATGGGTGGGCTCCTCGGATACTGGTGCAGTGTGGCGTACCTTTCCCGGAGGTTTGGGACGTTTTCCACGAGATGTATGAATCCCAGGTAAATTTTCATGCTGGTGATTTCCTCTCTCTCTTTATATACACCATGCAGATACCCCCGTTCAATGATCAAGCCAATGTCCAAGCCATATCATCTGACATAGCAGTCCTGCTATCCGATTGGCTCGAGGAAGTCAAGCGACCACATTCATTCTCCTCAAGCAGCGAGTTTCCAGTTGGCCGAATAGATCAGTTCGTAGACCAATATCTATCTGAACTGGAGCCAGGTCGTAGCGATACGAAGGCTTCGTACGACAGTATAAAACGGCAGCTTAGACGAAGCTGGTAAATTTATGGGCCCTTTATAGTAATGATCCATGTATAAATCTGTATTCGGTTGGCCCAAAGTCCTCTATTGGCTGAGATCTTTGTTCGTCTAGATTACAGACGCTAATCAAATCGTGAACGCGAAAGGCTGGAAGAGGATGACTCACATGGGAGTTAAAGAACAGGCTATTCATTCCCCACGGAAAAGGCTTGTTCCTCCGATTCATATACTCATACCCTGGAACTTCGGGGAGGTGTCCGTCGTTTTCGGCCCTCAAATGGTCCAGATGTTGCTTATGTTCAACCTCAGCATTGTAAACCCAGGCACAACACACGGCGACTGGACATGAATTTGAGAAAGTGACCTTAGAGACAGACGACAAAACATACTGGCAGGAACGCAGACGTAGAGACTGATGGGATGGAGTTCATACACAGATGTGCAAAGACGAGATGTCATCCTTACCTGATTTTTCGCCAAAGATCAGTTGTTTCTACCACGGGAAGTCAGCGGTGAGGCATGAGCTGCAGGAAGTGCAATTGAACGGACCTGCAGCGTGATGTTGCAGAGCGTCCTGTTCTGCAGCATACGATCGACGAACTGCAGTTGAGGAATAGAGACGAGTCCTCAGAGAGGAATGGCCAGTAATGCGCAGGACAACGGAAGACATGGATTTCTCAAACTTTCAAACTCTCAGAAAGGAACAGTTCGTCCTGGACAGTGTTATGTAATGTCAGTCAAGTATTTGCAGCAGAGGCCTCTGCCAAACACATGGGACGCGTCAGCTTTAGAACGCTCCGGACTGTCTTCACAGACTTATACTCATGGTCGTCCGTTCGCAATCATCCGCCGCCGGTGTACTCGCCCTTCTCCATGAGTCGGACCCTTCATTCAAGTATCATGCTCTCAAGGCCCTTAACTCGTTGGTTCCACAGTTCTGGGCGGAGATTTCGGAACACATTGCCTTGATGTGCGCTTTTCCGAGTCCACCATGAATCGCTCTGTCCTAATAGATTCTCCAGTGAGGTCCTCCACGAGTCCGACGAGCTCTCGAAAGAAGCTCGCGACTGTGCTGCCTTGGTGGCTAGCAAGGTTTATTATTTTCTGGGGGAGTATGAAGAGGCGTTGTCATTCGCTCTTGGCGCTGGAAGCGCGTTCGACGTTGAGACACATGTACACGGATCTGAAGAATTCGTAGAGACTGTCATCTGTATGTCTTTGACTGTCATCACATCCGCGGGTCGGTTAACTTGGTTATTTAGCAAAGGCTATTGACCGTTATGTCCAACTTCGCTTGGATGAGCCACATAGCAGCCTGGAAACGATTGATTCCCGTCTTCAAGTCATTATCGAATCAATCTTCGCGCGGTGTATCAAGGAAGGGGAGTTCAAACAAGTACGCCGCATCGCTCTGTCGCCCAAACTCCAGATGCTGATCCCATCCCGTAAATAAGGCCATTGGTATTGCCTTGGAGTCGCGCCGTCTTGACGTGATAGCAGAAATATACAACCACACACACGACCTTTCGACTTTATCATATGCGATGGAGGCCGTCATCGACAACGGCTTCTCGCTCTCCTACCGTGATGAAGTCCTTCACTTCCTTTTCCCTCTTTTCCCACAACCTACCTCAGGGAAATCTTCGCATGTTCATGCAATTACCCGCCTTCTTGTCACACTGAGTAGCCCTTCTTTAACAGTCCCGTTCCTGGTTTCATTGGTGCCCAAAGAGCCTCTTTTGGCGTACCAATTTGCTTTTGATCTCGTTGAAGGTGGTGCGCAGGACTATCTTGAGAGTGTCCGAACCGCACTTCCTGAGGGCGCTTCTGTAACTATCGTCCAGCCCTAAATATTTAGGCTGCTTTTAAGAGATCCGCCCTTGTTTTCCACAGGATACGAAACCCACCTATGACAAGATGCGGGGCATTCTCACCGGGCAAGAATCCGTCAAATTATATCTTGAATTTCTGAAATACAACAACCACGTCGACCTTGCCATCCTAAAGAACACCAAGGTATGCGAAATTTGTGATACTGCGGCGATTTTGGTATAATAGATAATGTTTAGGACGTTTTGGAACCTCGTTCTTCTATTTATCACACTGCCCTTACACTGCAGAATGCTTTCATGCACGCTGGAACAACTTCGGACATATTTCTGCGAGAAAACCTGGAATGGTTGGCCCTAGCTTCTAATTGGTCCAAGTTCTCTGCTACCGCTGGCCTTGGTGTTATTCATAAAGGCTTCTTCCAACAAGGCTTGACAATACTCGGTCCATATCTTCCCCAGACTGCCGGGGAGAGTGGCCTCCAAGGTGCTGCCTATTCGGAAGGAGGCGCCCTATACGCATTGGGATTAATTAATGCTGGCTGTGGAAGCTCCGTATCTCCATATCTGCGCGAAACATTAAAGGCTGCTCAGGGTGAGGTTGTTCAACACGGCGCTGCATTAGGCCTCGGTGTTGCTGGCATGGGCTCGAAGAGTCTAGATGCCTTTGAAGATCTGAAGACGGTTCTTTTCACAGATTCTGCGGTTGCTGGCGAAGCTTCTGGTTATGCCATGGGCTTAATAATGCTTGGTACAGCAGCAGCTGAGTCTGTGCGAGAGATGTTGGTATACGCCCGAGAAACTCAACACGAAAAGATCATCCGTGGTCTTGCCGTAGGCGTCGCTTTTATCTATTATGGCAGGCAAGAACAAGCAGATGAAACTATCCAAGTTCTTCTTGAAGAAAAGGTTATTGAGGAATTTCCTCTTGATGTCATTTTCTAATTTGTCATTTCAAAGGACCCGATTCTAAGATACGGTGGTGTTTATACGCTGGCTTTGGCTTATGCTGGGACCTCGAACAACCATGCAGTTCGAAAGCTACTGCATATCGCTGTCTCCGATACATCAGACGATGTCAGGCGGGCTGCCGTCACCTCGTTGGCCTTTCTGCTTTTCAAGAATCCTACACATGTCCCCAGAATCGTTCAATTACTCAGCGAAAGTTACAATCCTCATGTTCGATGTGGCGCGACCCTTGCCTTGGGTATCGCCTGTGCGGGCACTGGACTCCAGGTATGACATCTCAAACCGAATTTTTGCAATCTGAATTGTGTTTGAAGGATGCTGTGGACATCTTGGAACCAATGACCAAAGACGGTGTAGACTTTGTCCGTCAAGGTGCATTCATCGCACTTGGGATGATTCTCGTCCAGCAATCGGAGGCTTCGTCTCCGTCCCTTGCATCCACTCGGGCATTGTACAACAGGGTGGTCTCGGACAAGCATGAAGATCCTATGGCGCGGTTTGGGGCCGCGATCGGACAAGGCTTCATTGATGCTGGAGGAAGGAATGTCACTATAAGTCTCCAGAGCAGGGCAGGGAGTAAAAACACTAACGCTATAGTCGGAATGGCCATGTTCTGTCAATTCTGGTATTGGTACCCATTGGCTCACTTTGCCAGCTTGGCCTTCGAACCGACGGGAATCATCGGTCTTAATGCCGACCTAAAGGTATGATCAATGAACTACCTTCTTCGGATCTTTCGTTGAAGCAAAAAACCCTCCTGAAGGTTCCAAAATTCGAATATGTTTCGAATACCAAACCCAGCCTTTTTGCATACCCAAGTTTAACGAAGCCTCCAAAAAAGGAAGCTGTGATCAGAGTGGCAACCGCTGTTTTGTCCACAACTGCCAAGGTCAAGGCCAGAGAGAAGAAGAAGAACGCCGGAGATGACATGGACCTGGTCAGAGGCATTCTGATATAAACCGAGCCCTTCTGACATAAATCTAGGACGAAAAGCCGAATACTAATGATGGTAAAAATGACATGCAGATCAAGTCTGAGGACCCTTCATCATCATTTACACGGGATGGTGATATCTCCCCAATAAACCGTTCATTGTCAAACCTCGCGGACGAAAACAAGCCATCGACGGCCAAAACACCAGAACCTGCATTCGAGCTGCGACCTAACTTTTCCCGTGTCACTCCTGCCCAGGTAGCCCACGTCTCATTCCCAGTTGGTAGCCGGTATCGACCTGTGCGACCCGTCTCAGCGAACCCCAATCCAGTACGGATTACAACTGAAACGGTTCTAGGGCCATCGAGTATAGCAACAGAGCGGTATGCTGGTGGAGGCGGTATTTTGATCCTTGTCGATTCGAGACCCGACGATGAAGCGGAGTACCTCGAGTTTGAAACTCCGACATACTTGACGACTCAGGAAGCGCCGTCTCAAGCGCTTGTAGCACCGTCTTTAGGGCCACACATATCTCTGGATGAAGATGCTCCTGAAGCAGGTCCTCCAGAGCCATTTGAGGTTGGTCCTGCCTGTTGATATGCTGGGTCATAGGTTCGCTGACGATCTACAGTACCCGTTCGATAACGATGGTTGAGCAAATCTCGGTGGCTGTTTCGAGTAGTCAAGCTCTGTTAAGTAGGAGATCGCAATAGAGGCCTGCATAATCACATCAAAGATGAGCTGTCACACGAGTCACGCGTGTAGATATAAGGTCTTTCTTCACCATCGCCATACCTATCTTGCCTCCTTCCCACTGTCATCGTTGATATGGATAGCCCTTCAGAATCTCGCACTACGAAGGCTCGCAGAGAAGGTCTGTGTCCGACTGACCGATGACATCCCTTCTTACGCGTATTCCCATTCCCCTCCCCCCACAGCTTACAAGAGCAAAGGTGCCCTCAAGCAAGATGATCTCAGGCGTCGCCGTGAAGAGCAACAAGTCGAGATCAGGCGGCAGAAGCGCGAGGAAAACATATCCAAGAGGAGGAACTTCCTTCCCTCCAGTGGCGCCGACTCGGACGAAGAAGTCGGTGGCGGGAATTGGGATCCTCCCGTATGTCAACATATATATCGTGTGCAAAATGCTCCTGGACCTCATAGCTTTGCACTATAGCTGGCCGATGAGATGATATCGGGCGTTTTTTCGGACGAACCGGAGCTTCAACTCGACGCGACTACCAAGTTCCGCAAGCTGCTCTCGAAAGAGAAAAACCCGCCTATTGAAAGAGTCATCGAATGCGGCGTTGTACCACGCTTTGTAGAGTTTTTAAAACACGGACATTCTATGCTCCAGGTGATTGACTTTCTTCGAACCCCAAACTGAGAACTGACCCTTTTTTCCAGTTTGAAGCTGCATGGGCGCTAACCAATATTGCTTCTGGGACCGCGGAGCATACTCAAGTCGTTATAAGTGCCCAAGCCGTGCCGGAGTTCATCAATCTACTCTCTTCTCCTGTTCTTGATGTCCGGGAACAAGCTGTTTGGGCTCTGGGAAACATCGCTGGCGATAGCCCGCAATGTCGAGACTACGTTCTTCAGGCAGGCGCTTTGCGACCGCTGCTAGCACTCCTAAGTGAACACCATAAGCTCAGCATGCTTAGGAATGCCACCTGGACATTAAGCAACTTTTGCCGAGGGAAGTCTCCTCAACCTGACTGGGAATTGGTATATACCTCATTTCCTTGTGCTCTCCATTTGACCTTTAAGCTCCCTAGATTTCCCCCGCGCTGACAGTCCTGACGAAACTGATCTACTCTCTCGACGACGAGATTTTAATCGATGCCTGCTGGGCGATCTCTTATCTCTCGGATGGGTCCAACGATAAGATCCAAGCTGTCATTGAATCGGGTGTATGCAGACGACTGGTCGATCTTTTGATGCATAGCTCCACATCTGTCCAGACGCCAGCACTCCGCTCAGTTGGTAACATCGTGACTGGCGATGATCTTCAAACTCAGGTCGTTATCGCGTCTGGAGCTCTCCCTGCTCTTCTTTCGTTACTTTCATCGCCCAAAGATGGTATTAGAAAGGAGGCTTGTTGGACAATCTCGAACATCACTGCTGGTTCTCCACCCCAGATACAGGCTGTCATCGATGCCAACGTCATCCCTCTTCTGATCAATATTCTTCAGAACGCGGACTTCAAAACCCGTAAGGAGGCCTGCTGGGCCATATCAAATGCCACGTCTGGTGGCCTGCAGGAGCCTGCACAAATCCGCTATCTCGTATCTCAGGGTTGCATTAAGCCCCTTTGCGACCTCCTGACCATGATGGATAACAAGATCATCCAAGTCGCACTCGATGGACTTGACAATATCCTGAAAATTGGTGAAATGGATAAAGTTGCTGGTGGACCTGGCGCTGTCAATCAATATGCGTTGTATGTAGAGGAAGCTGGTGGGATGATTACAATCCACAATCTCCAGCAGCACGACAATCTCGAGATCTATAAGAAGGCTTTCAATATCATGGACAAATACTTCCCTGACGAAGAAGATGTCGATGCCGCTATCAGTGCTCCCAATGTTGATGCGTCTGGGGCTTTCGCAGTAAGATTTAACCCTCTATCTTCACACCCTCGTCTCATTGATCAACGCTAGTTCCATTCGGACGTTTCCGCTCCGCAAGGAGGCTTCAGCTTTGGACAGTAACGAATGGATCCCCTATATACGGTCTCCACCCTTCCTTCTTGATCACTCAATCTCCTCCGTCATACATCCTTTTCTTGTGTATTTCCGTTCACCTAGCCAACGATGCAATAGTTAAGAGTTTTTGTGAAGACATGGCTTGGTGACTGCAATCGTTACGATAGTAAGCGTGACGGAAACTATATGGCATCTCAAATACTACCACTTGGTTCGCGTCCTGCCTCTCTCGATCTGGTGTCCTAACCGACAAGATTGAAGAGCTAATTGACAGATGTATTGGCTCGCAAATATGGGTCATTATGAAGGGCGACCGCGAGTTCACGGGTACATTGTTGGGGTTCGATGATTTTGTCAGTCAGTGCCTCCTTCCATCGCTTTCGACAAGGTCCACCATTAAGGTTACATTGGGATAGACATGGTCCTCGAAGACGTCTATGAATAGTTCGTTCGTGGATGACCATCCAAGCAAGGTACTGATGTCATTGTTCAGCGAACCCACCCCGCTAGGAAAGAAGAAAACGAAGCTTGCGCAGACATTACTGAACGGCAACAACATCTGTATGGTATGTCTGGGTGTGTTCAAACCGCGCTTTCATCGCTGATCCGACGGTCCTGAACCAGTTGATACCTGGCAGTGCAGGCCCAGAGTCATGAGATCTTTCGCCCCCGACTTCTAAAATACAGCTTTTGGGTACACTACTAGTGGTTGCGGAACGAAGCTTGAGAGCTGTACCAAGGATAATTACAACAAAAGTGATTCCAAATCCAAGGCAACTGGCCAATGATCTGAAAGTTTCAGACCCCTCAGTTCATGCCTAATCTCGCAATGCAGAGCCTTATCCAAGATGCGCTCTGATATCTAAAGACGCATTACTTATGCTTGTGCATCGGGTGAGAATATCGCTCACGATGAAGGAATCCAGACGCCAAGCACCATACTTGGTAGACTCATGCCTGATTTGAACGTTCAGCAGAGGGAAAACCCTTTCGGTTGACAAAGACGCTCACGTATATTCTTCAGCTGCAGGATGACGGTTCCGCCAGACATCCACGAATCTCGCACTTTTGCCACCTTCCGGGTTTAGAATCTCGTCCAGATCGGCACGTTCCTCATTGGTTAAACCGCCCATTTTGTTCCAGTGCGACTGGGCTGTTTTATCGACATCTTCAGGGAGGCAGCTCGAACGTTTAGGTTTGGATAGCTTGAGGGAAGGAAAAAACAACACCTTTCTTTGTGGGTATGCAATTGAAGTCACCGGCCCATACCACAGGTTTCTTTGAATCCAGCGCTCGAAGATGTGTTGTCAAAGCAGCAGACCATTCGCGTTTGAGATCTAAAGTCTAACACCGGAAAATAAGCTTGA
>Ga0307516_10003449_pt1 | contig 20272 bp, 18 predicted proteins | sample 19_EM_MG_FD_203310 | JGI IMG/M metagenome (GOLD analysis project Ga0307516, IMG submission 203310) | Populus trichocarpa ectomycorrhiza microbial communities from riparian zone in the Pacific Northwest, United States - 19_EM | ecosystem: Host-associated > Plants > Roots > Unclassified | place...
CCTTCTTCAGCGCGTCTTCGGCGGCTTTGCCGGCTTCTTCGGCGTCGCCTTGCGCTTTGGCGATCGCCTGGTCGGCCTCGCTCTTGACCTTGGCCGCTTGCGCTTCGGCGTCGGCCTTCATTTGGTCGAGCTGCTTTTGCATGGCGGCGACTTTGTCGTTGGCGTCGGCTTGCGCCTTTTTCAGCTTCTCGTCCGCGACGCGCTGCACTTCGGCCAGCTTCGCTGCTTGCTCCTTGTCATCGTCGCAGGCGGTAGCTCCGAAGAGCGCCCACGAAACCAACATACCGGCCCAGATCCGCTGACGAATCGGCATGCGGCCCAAGCTACACCACAAATCCGAAAGTCGATCCTCTGGAACTTTCCAGGCCCTGAGGCCCGCGCAAAAATCCCGCAAATCTCCGCCAGAACCCCTGCCGCTCATGCAAGCGCGAGCTGCCCCGACCATATTCTCCTAGTAACATGTCCAGCATGTTCCGAAGCCCGCTGCACGAAATGGTCTGCACGACGCCCACGGACTTTTGGAACGACTCCTGCGGCGTGGGCGAGCTGAAGTACGCGCTCGAGCACGGCGCGGTGGGAGCGACCAGCAACCCGACGATCGTGGCCAGCGTTCTGAAAACGGAATTTGGCGACTGGCAGGCGCGCATCGAAGAACTGTTCCAGAGCAAGCCCACCTGGACCGAAGCGCAAATTGCCTGGCAGTTGATCGAAGACATGGCCGTGAAGGCTGCGGGGCTGCTAGAGCCAGTCTTTCAGCAAACGGGGGGCAAAAAGGGCTGGCTGTCGATTCAAACGAACGCGGAGTTTCACAAGACGCCGGAGGCGTTAGTGAGCCAAGCGCTGCACTTTGCAGCGCTCGCACCGAACTTGATGGTGAAAATTCCCGCGACGGCCGCCGGTATCGTCGCGATCGAAGAAGTTACGGCGCAAGGCGTGAACGTCAACGCCACGGTGTCGTTCACGGCTCCGCAAGCCGTCGCGGTGGCAGACGCCGTAGAGCGTGGGCTAGCGCGTCGCGAGGCCGCTGGTCATTCGACGTCGAATATGGTGCCCGTGTGTACGTTGATGATCGGCAGGCTCGACGACTGGCTCAAGGTCGTGAGCGAGCAGCAGGGCAAGCTACCGACGCCGGGCACGCTCGACTGGGGCGGCATCGCGGTGTTCAAGAACGCGCTCAAGACCTTCAAGCAGAGCGGGTACCGCACGCGCCTGCTGGCAGCCGCGTATCGCAGTCACCTGCACTGGTCCGAGCTGATCGGCGGTGACATCATTCTCACGATTCCGCCCGAATGGCAGCGCAAGCTCAACGCCTCCAGCATCTCGGTAGCGTCGCGCATCGACAACCCGGTGCCGGCGCATGTCTTCACGGAGCTGTCGGAACAATTCGAAGACTTTCGCCGCGCTTTCGACCCCAAAGGCATGAAGCCCGCCGAGTTCGACGGCTTCGGTGCCACCCGGCGCACCCTGCGCGCGTTCTTGGATTCGTACTACGGCCTGCTCGGCTTCATCCGCGACTTGCGGATTCCGAATCCGGACAAGTGAGCCCGTAGCCTACACGTCGGCTCGAGCAGGCGGCCTGAGCCCGCAAAACTTTTCGCCACGGATCGCCGCCCAAGAGGGTACTGAGGCTCTTGGGTGTCCGGCCCATAGCTCCGCGATCCGAACGACCGTGAACCCGTGCTCAAGACGGCGCAGCGCTGCTCAGCTTACGGCGCATCAAAAGCACGCGGTTGCGCAGCGCCTGCAGCTGCTCGCGCAGCGATTGCGTATCGCGCTCGAGATCCGTCCAGTCGCCTTCACGGGAGACTTCGCACAGCACCGTGGCTTCGGCGATCACGGCTTCGAGACGCCGCTCCACCTCAGCGAGCGGTTCGAGGATTTGCCCCGAAGCGGCGCCGGTGAGCTCACCGAGGTCCGCCACCGGAGCGCTGACGGCGCGGGCACTTTCGCCCAGCTTTGCCAAGCGATCTTGCAGGGTCGTGCGCTCAGCGTGACGCTCGGCGATGCGCTTGGCGGCTTGCGCGGTCGCGTCCATGCATGCGTGCTGAGTCTGCTGCACACCCTGCATGGCCTGGGCGAAGATGCTCAGGCTCCCTGCCAGCTTGCCTTCGTGCGCGGAGCACGCCTCCAGCGCTTGACGCGCGCGCTGCAGGGACTTTTCGGAGTTGATGGCGCCGCGACCCAGCTCCGCGCTGAGCTCTTCGAAGCGCCTGAGATCGCTATCGAGCTGTCGCGCCGCCGCCACCAGCGGACTGTCGGTGTTCTTGCTCATGCTGAGTCGATGAACTAGCACGGCGCCGCGAATGACCGCGGCCACAGAGGCCTTTTTGCGGCCGCTATTGCTTCATTTCACGGTGGGCATGGCGAAGCTGGCCCCAGAGCTGACGCCGCGCGGCCAGCGAGAGGTGACCGTCTTCATGCGCGTGAAAAAACGCACGCCCTCGGGGCCGTGCATGTAGTGATCACCGAACAGCGAGCCCTTCCAGCCGCCGAAGCTGTGGAAGGCCATCGGCACCGGGATCGGCACGTTCACCCCCACCATGCCGATTTGGATGCGCTTGGTGAACTCATCGGCGACTTCGCCGCTGTTCGTGAAAATCGCGCCCCCGTTGCCGTAGCGGTGGGCGTTGACCAATCGAATCGCGGCGTCGAGCGTGGGCACGCGCACGACGACCAAAACCGGACCGAAGATCTCTTCTTGATAGATGCTCATCTCGGCCGTCACGTGGTCGAACAGGCAGCCGCCCATGAAGAAGCCATTTTCGGCTCCCGCTACGCGCAGGCCGCGGCCGTCGACCAGCAGTTTGGCGCCTTCTTTGACGCCCAGCTCGACGTAGCTCGACACCTTGTCGAGATGTTGCTTGGTGACGAGCGGGCCCATGTCCATGCCCGCGGCGGTGCCCGGACCCACTTTCAGGCCTTTGACCTTGGGCACGAGCGCCTCGACCAGGCGATCGCCGGTGTCGGCACCGACCGCGACGGCGACGGAAATGGCCATGCAGCGTTCGCCCGCGGAGCCGTAGGCAGCGCCCATCAAGGCGTCGACGGTGTGAGTCAGGTCGGCGTCCGGCATCACGATCATGTGATTCTTGGCGCCGCCCAAACACTGCGCGCGCTTACCGGCGCGCGTCGCGCGTTGGTAGACGTTTTCGGCGACCGGCGTGGAGCCGACTAGGCTGATGGCTGCGATGTCCGGATGCTCGATGAAGGCGTCGACCACTTCTTTGTCGCCGTTTACGACGTTGAATACGCCCGGCGGCAAGCCCGCTTCGGTCCAAAGCTCTGCCAGGCGTAGCGACAACGAAGGCACGCGCTCCGACGGCTTCATGATGAAGGTATTGCCGCAGGCGATGGCCACCGGCGCCATCCACATCGGAATCATGGCCGGGAAGTTGAACGGGCCGATGCCGGCGCACACGCCGAGCGGCTGCCGAAACGACCAGCTGTCGACGCCGCGGGCGACGCCCTCCGAATATTCGCCCTTCAAAAGCTGTGGCATTCCGGCCGCAAACTCCACGACTTCCATGCCGCGCGTCACCGAGCCACGCGCGTCGTCGAGCACCTTGCCGTGCTCGGCGCTGACCAAGCTCGCAAGCTCGTCTAGGTGCTGGTCGAGCAAGTGCTTCAAGTCGAACAAGATGCGCGCGCGGCGCACTGACGGCGTCGCGGACCAGCCTTCGAACGCGTGCTTGGCAGCGGCGACTGCCGCATCGACGTCGGCCGACGTCGACATCGGCACCCGGCTCGCCTCGACACCGAGTGCCGGATTGAACACGCTCTGAAAACGTGGTGTCGCACTATCGACCAGCCCGCCGTCGATGTAGTTCTGTAGCTTCTTGGTCTTGGCGGCGGCGGTCATGCATCAATCCAAGTGCAGGCCTCCATTGATGTCCAGTAGCTCGCCCGTGACGAGGCCGGCCGGCGGCCGTGGCTGCCGCTCGGCGGTGCCCGCGGGGCGCAAAATTTCGTCCCTCGACGCCGAGCGCGAGCTGCAAGATCTCGAAATTCAACCGAGAGACGGGGAGCTCGGGGGATTCCTTTTGTGGCGAGTCGGGGGGTGGAATAGGGGAAAGGCGATGCCTTCGCGAATGCACGCGCTCCATTGCTCCTCCTGGCTACTGCCTGCTTTGACGATTTTGACGAGCGCGTGCGCGCAGCCGCCCTCGGCGCCGAGCGCCACGCCACGACCGTCGGCGGCACCGAGCCCCAGCGTCGCCAAGCCCGAGCCGCCCTCGAGCGAGCCGCACCTGAAGAACATCAAGCAGCTCACCTTCGGCGGAGAGAACGCCGAAGCCTACTGGTCGATGGACGGCAAGCAGCTGATCATGCAGGCACATCAAGGCGAAGGCTGCGACCAGATCTATCGCTTCGAGCCGGGCAGCCCGCCCGTGCGCGTCTCGAACGGCAAAGGCTCCACCACCTGCTCGTATTTTCTGCCCGGCGACAAAGAGGTCATTTACGCCTCGACGCACCTAGGCGGCGATGCTTGTCCGCCGAAGCCCGATCATAGCCAGGGCTACGTGTGGGCGCTGCACGACAGTTACGACATCTTCCGCGCCAACGCCGACGGCTCGAACATCCGCCAGCTCACCAATTCGCCGGGCTACGACGCGGAGGGCACCGTCTGCAAGAAAGACGGCTCAATCGTGTTCACGTCCGTGCGTGACGGAGACATCGAGCTTTACCGCATGAATTCCGATGGCAGCGACGTTCGGCGCCTCACGCACACGCCCGGCTACGACGGCGGCGCCTTCTTCAACGACGATTGCACGAAGCTCGTGTGGCGCGCTTCGCGGCCGAAGGGCGCGGCCCTCGACGAGTTCCGCGCGCTGCTGGCCAAGCACCTAGTGCGGCCAACCAAGCTCGAGCTGTACGTCGGCAACGCCGACGGCTCCGACGCGACTCAGGTCACCTACTTGAACGCAGCCTCATTCGCGCCCTTTTTCTACCCGGACGGCAAGCGCATCATCTTTGCGAGCAACTACGGCGACCCGCAAGGCCGCGAGTTCGATCTGTGGGCCGTCAACACCAACGGCACCGCGCTCGAGCGCATCACCACCGCTGCCGGCTTCGACGGCTTTCCGATCTTTTCTCCCGACGGCAAGCAGCTGGCATTTTCGTCGAATCGTGCCACACCCGCCGGCCAGCACGATACCAACGTCTTTCTCGCCAACTGGTCGAACGAAACGACCAGCGTGACCGAGGAGACGGGCGCCGATCGCATCGAGCGAGACATTGCCTGGCTCGCCGATCCGGCGCGCGAAGGGCGCGGCCTCGGCACCAAGGGGCTGACGGCTTCGGGCGAATACATCGAGCAGCGCTTCGCCGCGCTGGGCCTCTTGCCGGCCGGCGAAAAGGGCGGCTATCGCGACAATTTCGAGGTCGCCAAGCACGTCGTGGTCGGCAAAGATTCGAGCCTCGAGCTCGCCGCCACGGGCGTCGACGCAGCGGCATTTCAGCCGCTGGCGTTTTCGGCGCAGGGCAAGGCCTCGGGCGAGCTTACGCTCGCCAACTACGGCGTGGTCGCCAAAGAGCTGAAGGTCGACGACTACCGCGGCCTAGCGGTGAAAGGTAAAATCGTGGTCGTGCGGCGCTTCGTGGCCGAGACGAAGCCGTTCGCGGCGCCGCTCGAGCAGCGCCGCTACGGCGATCTTTGGTACAAGGCCGTCACGGCGCGTATGGCGGGCGCGGCGGGCCTGATCGTGGTCGACGCGCCGCTGCCACCGGCGAACGACAAGAAGTGGAAGGCGCCGGACGAAGCCAAGTTCCCGGAGCTCATTCGCGAAAACTACGGCGACGCCGGCATTCCGGTGGTGATCGTCAAGCGTGCAACCTTCGAGAGCACGCTCAAAGATTTGGAGGCGCACAAGAAGGTCCAGGCGAGCATGAACGTCGCCTTGAGCTACGAAAAGCAAGCCGCCTTCAACGTGATCGGCCGTATCGCCGCCAACGTGCCGGCCAGCGAGAAAGTGCCCGGCGAGCTGGTGATCGGCGCCCACTACGATCACCTCGGCTACGGCGGCGTGCACTCTCTCACCCCTGAGAGTAGCGCGCCGCACCTGGGCGCCGACGACAACGCCTCCGGCACCGCCGGCATCCTGGAGATCGCGCGCGCCTTGAAGAGCGCGCCCAAGCTCAAGCAAGACGTGCTGATCATGGCATTTTCCGCCGAAGAAAGCGGCGTGCTCGGCTCTTCGCATCTAGTGCACGAGCCGCCGGCGGGGCTCGACGTGAAAAAGTTCCGCGCCATGTTGAACCTCGACATGGTGGGTCGACTGCGTGACAACCAGCTCACGGTACTCGGCGCCAAGACCGCCACCGAATGGCAAGGGCTGGTCACGGCCGCCTGCGACCGCGCGCGCATCGAATGCTCGCTCGGCAGCGACGGCTACGGCCCGAGCGACCAAACGTCGTTTTACGCCGCCGGCATCCCGGTCCTGCACTTCTTCAGCGGCTCGCACACCGACTATCACAAGCCTTCGGACTCGGCCGACAAGATCAACGCAGGCGGCGCCGCGCAGATTGCCAAGCTAGTGACGGACGTAGCACAAGCCGTGACCGATCTGCCCACCGCGCTCTCGTATCAACAAGTCGCGCCCGAAGCGCCGAAAGGCGACGTGCGTTCGTTCAACGCCTCGCTCGGTACCATTCCCGACTATGCCGGGCCGAACGACGGCAGCGGCATCTTGCTTTCGGGCGTGCGGCCCGGCAGCGCCGCCGATAAAGGTGGCCTGAAGCGCGGCGACACGCTCGTCGCGCTCGGCAAGACCGAGCTCAAGAGCCTGCACGACTTCATGTTCGTGCTGAACGGCTCCAAACCCGGCCAAACGGTGACTGCGCGCGTGAAGCGCGACGGCAAGCTCATCGAGCTGCAGGTGACGTTCGAGGAACGGCAGCCGCGCAAAGAGTAGGCGACGAGCAGCTCGCGCTGCCGCCGGCGAGCCCCACTTTGGATTGCGCGCCGCTGCCTAAAAGCAAGTCGCCGTTAGCTCCGAGACGCTCCACCAATTCGCTGGGTCTTTGCCCTTCTGTTGGACGAGCAGGTAGCGACCAACGACGGGCTCTGCCAGCGTGACGACGAGGGTTTGGCCTTGAAGGCCGGCGCCGCTGGCGCGGATGGTGCCGTCGAAGTCGAGCGGAGTATCCGAGATCTGGATTTGATAGATGCGTGGGTAGTCGTCGGCGTCGTCCGGGTTGAGCGTGAAGCTGAGCTCGCGAATCGCAGTCTCGGCGCCAAAGTCGATCTGCAACCACTCGTCGCCGCCCTGCGGCTTGCCCGTCGACCAGCGTTTGCTCGACAGGTCCATCACGTACTCGGGCGGGTTGTAGAACTCGAGGCCAGCGCCCAAGCTCGAGTGTGAGGCGCTGGCTTTCCAGCTACCTTTCAGCGGAACGGGCGCCGAGTCGCACGTGATGGGTAGCGACGCATCACCGCCTGTACCACCTGCGCCGCCCGCGCCACCTGCGCCGCCGTCCGCGACGAAGCTGCTGCCGCTCGTCGTGCCGGCCACACCGGCGCTCGTGACACCCCCGCTGCTCATCCCTCCGCCGCGGCCGGCATTGCCGGCAGTAGCGATGGCGGCGGGAGCTCCGGCGTCACTGCTCTTACCGCCCGCTAGCGCGCCGCCCAGGCTGCTGGCGGCGGCAGCACCCGCGCTAGCCCCGGTCACGACAGCCGAACCTCCGGTCGTCACGCCTTGGAGTGACAAAAGCGTGCCGTCATAGACTGAGCAAGTCCACAAGACCGCGCAAGCAGCCATGACGCCGAGCGAACGCAGTGAACCCTTCACGCACCGCGAATGATAACAACCCACGCGCGCGCCGCTAACAACTTACGACCAGCTCAGCACTCGCATGTTGCCAATGCTGTCAGCTATCCAAACTAGCCACGTGGCTGCTTTGGCGACCCGCGGTGGGCGACGTGACCGCGTTCGTCTGCCTCGTCTGCCTCTTCTGCCTCGTCTGCTTCGTCATCATCGAGATGAGACGAAAGCAGCGTCGATTCGCTAACCAGAAGATCTTCGAGCTGAGGGACATCGCTCGGGCTACTGGCGCGCGGCCGCGCGTCATGAGTCGTCTGGGTTGCGCGCTCCAGCCAGACGGTGCCGAGGTCCTCCGGCGTGACGGCATCGTAGCCTTCGGTCTGCTCATCTTCGGCGAAACCCGGCAGCGCATTCCAAACTTCGTCGAGCGGCATGTCGACGGATGCTTGGGCGGCGCCCGTCTGCGAGTAAGGCTCGTGATCCCCGAGCAATAGGCCACCAGAGGTATCGTCTTGGGGTAGTTGGGTTCGCTCGAGCGCGTCGTCAATCGCCGGATCCGCGCTGCGCCCCACTGGAAGCTCCGCACTCTCCGGTTCGATCAGCTCGGCCGCACTCGTATCGATCGCGCTCAAACGCCGCCGACTGACCCACGTAGCTGCTGCTGCGCCGGCGGCCGCTCCGGCTACCAGCAGGACCGATTGTGTTGCTCGATTTCTCACGGGTACCTCGAGCTGGGACGCTGCAAGGTCGGTGCCTAGCTCAACGGCTCACTTCAACGCCGCAGACGTGCGTACCGCCGAGCCAAAGCACGGCACCGGCAAGCAAGATCGCCCCTGTCGTGTCAGCAGCGCGCGGTCAGACCTGCCGCGAGCTCTCGACCGCTTCCCAGCGTTGCGACTCTGCCGAGCGGAAGATGGCGTCGATCACGCGCATGTTCGCGACGGCGCTTTGCATGTCATTCTTGGTCGGCTTGCCGCTGCGAATGGCTTCCGAGAAGGCTTGCCACTGCAGGGCGTACTGATTTACCGCCGGGGTCGTAAAAAGCTCGGCGCGCTCGGCCGAGCTTCGTTCGATGGTGAAGTCGGGGGAGCCGACACAGCCGTCGTCGACGTAGATTTTGCAGCCACGATTGTGCGGCGCATTGAAGGGGATCTCGAGCTCGATGTGGCCCGAAGTGCCGAAAATTTGCACGTGCTGATAGGGCACGTGCTGCGTGCCGACCACGAAATTGGCCTGCCCGACGCCGAAATCGAGGATGGCCGACGTGAGGTAGTCGCAGCCGCTGTTCGGATCGACGGCGCACACGCCGACGACGCGCTTCGGTTCGGCAGCGAAGATGAGCCGAGCCGTATTGATGGCGTAGCCGCCGATGTCGTACAGCGCGCCGCCGCCTGCGTCTTTTTGGTTGCGAATGTTTTCGAGGTCGCGGTTGTCGTAAGAAAACGCCGTCTGCAGCGCGCGTACCTGGCCGATGCGGCCGCCCGCAATCAAGCTGGTCACCAGCTCCCATTGTGGGTGGTAGCGAACCATGAACGCTTCGGCGATGAGCTTGCCGGTTTCGCGCTGCACTTGCGCGAGCTGTTCGGCCTGCGCCGCGCTCACGGCGATTGGTTTTTCGCACAGCACGTGCTTGCCGGCACGCGCGGCCTTGATCGACCAAGGCACGTGCAGGTCGTTCGGCAGCGGGTTGTAGATGGCTTCAATTTCCGGATCGTCGAGCAACTCTTGGTAGCTGCCGTAGGCGCGCGCCACGTTGGCGGAGCTGGCCGCTCGTTTCGCCTTGTCGAGCGAGCGCGATCCAATCGCCAAAAGCTCGACGAGCGGTGCCTGCTGCATGGCCGGAATGGCCGCCATGAGCGCGAAATGACTGGCGCCGAGCACGCCCCATACGACCGGCTTTTCCTGGCCCATGCCGAGCATGGTATAGCGGGAGCAGATGCCGACCAACAAGCTTTGGATCGAGCACACCGAGCGCGCGGCGTGGGATTCGGTGGAGGCCTTGCGCGAACGCTTGTTGAAAGCCGAAGCCCGCTTGCAGGCATTGGCGGCAGGAGTGGAGCGCGTGCCGCAGCTGCTCGACTTGCTCGACGAAGCGAAGCAAAAGTATGCGCCGGACGCGCGCGGTCACGATGAAATCGTGGCGCAGCTTTTGGCGCGCATCGAGCGACTGCAGGCCGAGCTGGAAGCCGCCAAGACGCCGGAGCCCACGCAGGTGAGCTTCGTGTCGCCAGTGCCGCGACCGCCCCTTGATTCAGAAGATCTGGAAGAGTCGTCGCGGCGGGGCGGTGAAGACGACGACGATTTCGATCTGGCCGGCTTCACGCAAACGATGCAACGACGTAGCGACGAAGCCGCGGCCGAGCCGCCGCGCGATCTCGAACGACTGCTGTCGATGGCCGAGCACAAGCTCGATGACCTGACGGAGCTCGAAGGCCCCGCGCTGCGCGAAGCCGCGCTCGAGCTGGCGATTCTGGCCGGGCGCATTTACGGTGTTTCTCGGGCAAAAACCTGAGCTTCGGGGCGCGACGTAGCCCTTTGCGAAAGAGACTGAGATGCAACTGAATCGTCAGACCGCGGTGATCGGAAGCATCGGCTGGCTGCTGTTTGCGTGTCAGCAGGCCGCGCCAACGCCGGCGTTGGCGCCAGCCGCCGTGCCGTCCGTCGCGCCGGCACCAGCCGCCCTGCCCGCTGCCCCGGTCGCGAGCAGCGCCGCACCGGCCGCAGCAGCCCCAGCTTCTACCTCAGCCTATCCGAGCCCCAGCATGCGCAAGTTCAGTGAAGATGTCGCGTTTCTGAATCAGCACGGCGCCGCCGTCAAAGTGCTCGAGAGCGCGACGGGCGGCCGCATTGCCGTCTCGGGCAAGTACCAAGCGCGCGTCATGACAAGCTCCGTCGATCCGGACGGCTCGAGCCTCGGCTTCGTCAACCGCAGCTTCATCGAAGCCGGCAAGACGGGAACCGCGTTCGACAACTACGGCGGCGAAGATCGCTTTTGGCTCGGCCCCGAGGGTGGCCAGTACGCGCTGTACTTCCCTGCCGGCGCGCCGTTCGAGTTCGGTAATTGGCAGACGCCGCACGCCTTTCAGGAGGGCGAGTGGCAAGAAAGAGCGGCTAGCGCGACCAGCCTCAGCTACACGCGCTCGTTCACGCTCAGCAACTACGCCAAGACCGAGCTCAAAGTCGACGTCGAGCGCAAGGTTTCACTGCTGAGCGCCGAGCAGGCCAAGGCGGCGCTCGGCATGAACGTGCCGGCGGGCGTGAAGTGGGTGGCTTTCGCCACCGAAAACGCCATCACTAACCGTGGCAGTCAGGCCTGGACCGAAGACAAGGGACTACCCAGCATCTGGATCTTGGGCATGTTCAGCCCGGTTCCGGGCACGCGCATCATCGCGCCGTTCGAGAAGCGGGGTGTAGGCGAGGTCGTGAACGATCGCTACTTCGGCAAGGTCGCCGCCGATCGGCTGCAGATCAACCAAGACAAAGGCTTCGTGTCGTTCAAGGCCGACGGCCAGTCGCGCGGCAAGATTGGACTGTCGCCAACACGCGCGAAATCGGTCGTCGGCAGCTACAGCTCAGCCGGGCAGATGCTCACCATCGTGCGCTTCAACAAGCCTGCCGGAGCCAAACGTTACGTCAACAACTTGTGGGAGGTGTCGAAAGAACCGTACGGCGGTGACGTGAGCAACGCCTACAACGACGGACCCGTCGAGCCCGGGAAACCTTCCCTCGGCGGCTTCTACGAGCTCGAGAGCAGCTCGCCCGCCGCCGCGCTCGCGCCGGGTGCAAAGCTTCTGCATACCCACGAGACGTACCATTTTACCGGCACACGCGAGGCGCTCGAGGCCATCGCGCAAAAGGTTCTGGGCGTGAATCTCGCGGACGTCGAAGCCGCAGCCCCCTAAGTTGGGACTCGGTTCGGCTCCGAAGAAGCCCCAGAGATTCGCGCGATAGATCGTGTTACCTTGGGTGAGATGCCCAAGTGGCCGACTCTTGCTTGGTGTTTGGTTTCGCTTTCGGTTATCGCCTCTCCCGTCGTGGCGCGCGCACAGACGGACGGCGCGCCCGTGCCAGCGCCCGCCGAGCCTCCGGCAGCGCCCACGCCCAGCGAGCCCACTCCTCCACCCGCCGAACCTCCAGCCGCTCCCGCACCGCCGGCCGCTCCCGCGCCGCCGCCCAGCGCAGCGCCCGCGCCCGCCGAACCGCCGCCTGCAGCGCCCACGCCGCCTGCGAACGCTCCGCCGGCTTCCGATGCGTTTCCCCTGCCGCCTTCCGCGCCAGCTCCGACGAAGAAAAAACGTTCGCACGCCGCCGAAGCGCCGCCCCCCGCGGCTGAGCCCACCGCGCCGGCCTCGGGCACCACGCCCAGCAACGGCAGCGAACCAAGCCCCCAGAAGCCTGCCGACGGCTTGTTTGAAGCAAAGAAACCCGGCGACGAAGCGCCCGCCAAAAAGGACGACGAGAGCACCGATCAGTTCAAGATAGGTCCCGTCGTCGGCGTGGGCTTGCCCGAGGTCATCAGCTTTGGTGGCACGCTCAAACTGACACGCTTTTTGGGCGCCGGCATCAACATCGGGCTGATTCCGAAGCAGCAGCTCAACTACTACGGCAAGGCCACGCTGTCGTACCAGCACTACGACATCTACGGGCGGCTCTATCCGTTCGGCGGCGGCTTCTTCTTGGGCGCCGGCGCCGGCTACGCCACCGTCGACGGCTCGTTACAAAGTTCGTACCCGTATGATCTGGGCAAGCTCAACATCCCAGCGCCGGTGATCGCTCAAGCGGGAATTCCCCCGCAAGGCGCGCTGACCTACACCGGCGACGGTACCGTGCGCACGTTGATGCTCACGGCGCTGATCGGCTACTTCTACACTACCAGCATCGGCTTCAGCTTCGGCATCGACGCCGGCGTTCAATTGCCGATAGCCCCCAGCCAAATCCAGTTCTCGAGCGACGCCGAGCCCAAAGCGACGATCGAGAAATTGAGCGCCATCGCGCCAACACTGCCGGTGGCTAGCTTCAAGAAAGACGCCGACGACCAGGTGCGCAGCACGCTCGAAAAGATCGGTCGCACGCCGTTACCAACGCTCAACCTGCGGATCGGGTGGATCCTGTAGTCAGCGCTCCGCCTGCGCGCAGGAGTCGGGTCATGTCCTCGATCGCAATCGGTGTGGCCCTCGCGGCGGTCTCGGTGCCGGGCGCGCTGTGGTTCTTTCAAGATCGGCTGATCTACCCGGCGCCGCATTACAGCGCCGGCTCGCTGTCCAGCTTGCCCCCGGGACTCGTGGTCTTACGCGATCCGGCGAATGCTGACTCGATCGTGGGCTTTTACCGGGCAGCAGCTGGCGCTAGCGTGCCGAAGAAGCTGTGGCTGTTGTTTGGCGGCAATGGCGACGTCGCGCTGCGTTGGGATGAGCTCGTCGCGCCCAGCGTGACGGCCGATACGGCCTTCTTGCTGGTCGAGTACCCCGGGTACGGAGCGCGAGCCGGCAAGCCTTCACCTGCGAGTCTGCTCGCCGGCACCGAGCAAACGCTGGCTGCGCTGGCTCAGCACCTCGGAACGAGCGTCGCAGAGCTTCAGCCGCGTGTGGCGCTCGTCGGCTACTCACTCGGCGCCGCGGCGGCGCTGCAATATGCGGCACAGCACCCGGTGCGGCGCATCGTGTTGTTTGCGCCGTTTACCAGCGTGCTCGAGATGGCGCGCCAGAGCGTCGGCTCGCCGCTCTGCTACATGCTTTCACACCGCTACGACAACGTAGCCGCGCTGCGAACGATTCAGGCCAGAGGCATGCCGCCCCTCGACATCTTGCACGGCGACCGCGACAGTCTGATCCCGCAGCAAATGGGCCAAGCGCTGGCGGCTCAAGTACCGACCAGCCATTTCGAGCTCGTGCCCGGCGCCGGCCACGGCGACCTCATCGATGTAGCGAGCGCCAGACTGCAACGGCTCTTGGCGGAGCCCTAGCGCAGCCCAGCTGCCGGCACCTGTGGTCGGTCAGGCGCGCGTCAGTGAGCTAGTAAACTCACTTTACGATGCTCACTTACGCGGATTGTCGAATCGTGTAGTGAGGCTGCCGATAAATCGGCGCGCTTGGCGCGCTGCGGCGTGACTCGGCAGTAACGTTTCAGGATCGCGGCGTGTCAAACTCGAATTCATGCACGCAGGCCGCACGCTTTCGGCTCGCCTTCGCCCTGCGCACCTTTTGGTCGAGCTAAGCTGGGTGTGCGCTTGCGTTGCAGCGTGCGCTAGCGGCTGCGCTGGAGAAGTGAACACGCTCGAGCCCGATGATGGGGCCGCGGCGGGAGCTAACGGCACGGAGCCTCCGAGCATGTCGGCGAGCGGCAAGCCCGCGAGCGGCGGCAGCTCCGCGGGCGGGTCCACTGGCAAAATCGTCAACGCATTTGGCGGCACGGCCAGCGCGGGCGGCAAGGCATCCGGCGGCGCCAGTGGCAGCGCGGGAAACGGAGGGGCGACGGGCGCGGGCGGGAATGCTCCGGGCGGCGGCAGCGGCGGTGCGCAGGCCGGCGCTGCGAGCGGAGGAAACAAGAGTGGCGGCGCCGCTGGCCAAGCCGGTGCGGGCGGCGCGGGCGGCGGCAGCTTGGCGTGCCTCGCCGCGTGGAAGAACGACCCGTGCGATTCGTGCAGCAAACAAACTCAATCCGACAAGCTCGGCTGTGTGCAGATTCTGGATTGCTACTCTGCAAACTCGTGCGGGCCTGCCAGCTGCGCCGGCAACACCGACAAGTGCGGCGCCAACAACATCGGCCAGGGCACCGCCGGCTACCCGATCGCACAAGACGTCTACATGTGCCTTTGCAAGTGAAGGCCTGTCACGGCGCGGGAGTTTCGCGCGCCCCCCCGCCGCAGCTAGCCCACCTGACACGACTGCGTGATGCCGCCCGCCGCTTCGGGAGTGCAGCTCTGACAAGCCGCCGAAGCGATGCAGCCGCACGAGTGAGCCTGAGCGCACTCAGCCGGGAAGGCATCGCATTGGTATTGGTCACCACCGATGCCCCCGACCAACGCCCTGCAATATTGCTTGGTCTGGTTGCACTTGAGCGTGGGGCCACAGGCGAAGAGATCGATGCAACGATCGCCGCTGCAACCCGGGGCTGCAGCGCCGAAGCACAGCCATTTGCCGCCTTGGCAAACGGCTTGACCCGCCGGATCGTTGCCGCAGCAATTGGCCGTATTGTTGCCGAAGCAGAACGGCGCCGTGCCGTTGCACGTGCCGTTGGTGTCCCCGCCAGCTCCGCCCGCGCCTGCAACGTCGACGATCTCCCCGCCGCCGCTGCTGCTGCTGCCGCCGTTGCTGTTGCTGCTGCCACCGCTGCTGCGGCTGCCTGCAGTGCTGTTGCTGCTGCCACCGCTGCTGCTGCCTGCGTCGCTTTTGCTGCTGCTGCCGCCGCTGCTGCTGCCCGCGCTACTGTTGCTGCTGCCGCCGCTGTTGCTGGTGCTGCCTGCGCTGTCTTGGTTGGTGCCGGCGCTCTCTTGGCCAGCCTTGCCGGCGCCAGCATTTTGCGCGATGGGCACGTCAGGCCCGCTACAACCTTCGACGGCGGACGCCGCGACCAAAGCGACTAGCGAAAGCAAAGCAAAACGTTTCATGTGGTTCTCCTCCCGAATTTGACGCAAAAGCTGGATACAAGGAGGGAGTTCCCGGCTGGCGGCGGCTCCGTCAAAAATTCAGCGCCCCGCTGCGCCGTCGAGGCCGGCGCAAGAGCTGCGAACGCTAGCGGCCAGCGGCGAATCGGGCGTCGTGCGCAGAAACTGCTCGGCCTCGCGACGCGCCTCGGCGTTGCGGCCAAGGCGACACAGCGTCGTCACCAGCTCCGCCGAGCGCTCTTCAGCCAGAATTCCGCTGGGAAAACGCAGATTGTGCTCGCGCAGCCACACCAGCGCGCGGTTGGCGTCGCCGGCGCGCAGCGCTTCGTCGGCGCGCCGCAGCAGCGCCGCTTCTGCGCCGACGTGAGCGGACGGTTGGGGTTCCGGCGCGGCTGCCAACGTCGCAGCCGCTTTCTCGCGACCCTCGTCGGGCGCCGTGGGCCGCGCCGAGATCGGCGGAGCGACGGGCGGCGCCGCAACGACACGCTCTGGAGCGGCCCCGCTTGGGCCCGCGCTCGACGAAGCCGGATGGACGGCGGAAAGTGCCGAGAGCCTGGTGGGCGACGCCGGAGCCTGCGCACGGCCGCCAGCAACGACGGCGTAGCTCGACGCCCCACCAACGCCGACCAGCAGCCCGATACCCACCCATTTCGCGACCGCTACCAGCGTCGAGGAAGTGCCCGCTGCAGCGCCCGCTGCGCCGGCGGTCGCGCTCACCGAAGCGGACGCGGTGAACAGCGCCACGCCGAGCCGCGTTTCGAGCGCGCGCCCGATGCGAGCGCGATCTGCAGGCATGGGCTCGAGCCCAGTGCGGGCCGCACCAAACAGCGCCTTACTTTCAGGGCCGAATTCGCTCACGGTTGCCTCCCGCGCTGACGCGCGCGCTCGCGGCCGAGCGCCGCATCGAATTGTTCGCGGGCCAACCTGAGCCGCGAATACGCGGTATTCAGGTTGATGCCGAGCGCTTCGGCGATCTCCGGCGCGCTCAGCTCCTCGAGCTCGGTGAGCACGAGGACTTCTCGCTTTTCGTCGTCGAGCGAGTCGAGCAGTCGTTGCAGCAGGCGCACGTCTTCCGACAGTGCCGCGCGCTCGAACGGACTTCGCTCGGGGCTCGCTTGCTCGTCCGGTTCAGTGTGCTCATCGGCGCCGGCCAGGCGCGGCCCTTTGCGCGCCAAGCTACGGCGATGGTGACGCACGACGTTGAGCACGATGCCCGAAAGCCAGGTACGGATGCTGGAGCGCCCTTCGAAATCGTGCAAGCGCCGATGCACGACGACGAAAATCTCTTGCACGAGGTCGTCGAGCGCGGCGTCCGCTACGCCGAGCCCGCGCGCGCTGCGCCAGACGAAGCCGAACCACTTCTGGTACACCTCCGCAAACGCCGCGACCGAGCCTTGCGCAGGCGCGGCGGGCGAGGCGGCTGGATACGGGAGCGCGGTGGGAGCTTCGGCGGGCATTGCCCTCTTTGGACGTGCCCCGGCGGCTGGGCTTCCGTCAAAGAAACTGAATCGTCGCGCCGATCATGACCCTGCCCGCTACTTTTGACGACCGGAAGACGCTTTGCGACGCTGCCGGCTTCGGCTCCTCGACCACGAATCTCGGCCGAAAAGTGGGCACAATCGCCTCGGCGCTCAAGCGAAAGCCGAGCACGCTGACCGCCTGCCAGCTGAAGAGTCCGCCCGCCCCCACTTCTGGCACAGGCTCGCTCCAGACCAGATCTGCCAGCGAGCCGTGTGAGCCTGAGGCCCGCAGCCGGGTCAGGCCCACGCTGAGCGCTGGCCCGAGCCAAGCTTTGCCGACCTCTGCGCCATAGGCGAAGCGCAAGCGACCGGACAGCGCCGAAAACGTCGCACCCGCCGCGCTGGTCGGCTCGGTCGCGCTTTCTGCTCCCAAAAACGACGCAGCGCCTTCCAGGCGCACGTGCCCCAGCTGGCAGGTGAGCTCTAGCTCGCCGCCAGGGCTGAGCTTCGGCAGCGTGCCGAGGTCAGCGACGCCGGAAACGCCCAACCAGAGAGACGTGGGGACTCGCGATGTTTTCGTCGGTGCAGAGCGCGCGGGCGTGGGCGAGCTGCGCTTCGCCGCGCCAGAGCTCGAGCTCGGGGTCGGCGACGCGGGCTGAAGCGGCGGCGCAGCTGGCGCGTCTGCGGCGCTACTCGCGGCGGCTGCCTCGGGCGTTTCGGCCGCGTCGGCCAGCTTGGCCGCCGCAGGATTGATGGCGATGGCCAAAATCAAGGCGATCGCCGATTTCGCGGCCTGGCACGACTCCGCCTCGAAAGCACGGCGGTGCTCGGCTCCGGCGATTTCCAGGCGCAGCTCGACGTCGATCGCGCCGCGCTCGTTCTGCGCGAGCGCCGCGTGCGCCAGCACCTCACGCTCGTCACCTTCGGCCGCGCGCAGCAGCCGCGCCACCTCGGCCTGCACCTCTTGTCGGCTCGAGCACGGCGGTGTGGCCTGCCAGCTCAAATCGAGCGGCGGCGCCTTCGTGGCGGAGCCCGTCGCCCCGAGCACGGAGAGCGCAGTCAACGCGGCGGCGAGCAGCATGGCCTCCGAGTGCCACGGTCTCGAAATTCGAACAAGCTGAATGAGCCACTGGCAGCCGCGTGGGTAGGCCCAGTCTCGTGGGCGCGGGCAGCTGCCCGCGCTGAAAATTGGCCTCCCCCGACCGCCCTTGACCCGAACCCGGTCTGCCCGAGCGAAACCAAAAGCCGGCTCGGCTGTATTGGGGGAATGCCTCAGCCGCCCCCCTCCGAGCTTCGAGCGCGAGTCCTGCTCGCCGCTAGTCGCGAAGACGCGCCGGTGCGCGCTCAGGTCCGGCGGCGCGATAGCTGGCTGCTGTTGTCTGCCGCCGTGGTGCCGCTGCTGATATTTCTGGCGTTCGGCGGCTTGCGCGATGGCCCGCGCCCGACGACGCTCGTGCTCAGAACCTCGCTTGGGGCAAGCTTCATCGCGCTGGCCTGTGGAGTCGTTGGGCTGTCGCGGGGCCGCTCGACGCTGGGGCGGGCGCGCGTCTGGCTGTGGGGCTTGGCGCTGTTCGCGCCGGTGGCGCTGTTCGGCTGGAAGGTCGTGGCGTCGGCCCAATTCGAGCAGATGATGGCCAGGTGGCCCGGACGCATCGGGCTACGTTGCCTGTGGCTGCATTGCTTGATGGCGCTGTGGCCGCTCACGGCGCTCGTGATCACGCGCCGCGAATCCGATCCGGTGCACCCGGCGCTCACCGGGGCGGCGATCGGCGCCGCGATCGGCGCGTCGCTTTGGGTCTTGGTCGACCTGAGTTGTCCGGTGGCTTACGTGCCGCACCTGCTGCTCGGTCACGCGCTGCCGCTGCTGCTGACGACGAGCGTGGGGGCCGCGCTCGGGCAGCGCTTCATCGCGCTCAGGGCGCGCCAATGAGTTTTATCGAATCAGCAGCGAAACACTCACACGCACGCAGCGTAGGCGTTGATGGCGTCTGTGCTCGCCGAACTTCGGCCTTGGTCGTCGGGCGCCAATGAGGAGTCTGTTTTCATGACAAAGCGTTTGTTTACGCGTGAGTTTACGATGTGGTTTGCCCTGGGGGCTTCGACGTTCGGCTTGGTCGTCGCTTGTAGCGACGCGGCGTCCGACGGCTCGGACGGCGGGGAACGAGCCGGTGCCGGCGCCAGCCACGGCGGAGCGCCAACCAATGCAGGAGCGCCAAGCAATGGCGGAGCGCCAAGCAATGGCGGCACGCAAGCTCGCGCCGGGACTAGCGCAACGGGCGGTGCACGCACGACGGGCGGCGCACCCGGCAGCGGCGGTCCATACGGCAGCGCGGGCGCGACCGACAAGCCTGCTGCTTCGAATGCAGGTGCGCCGGCCGCGGGAGGCGCGAGCGCCGAAGGTGGCGCCAGCGACAGCGCCGGCGCGGCAGGCGCGGCGCCGTGCGCGCCGGAAGCGCCGACGCTACCGACCGATGTACCGGCGACGATCGTTGCGCCAGAAGGCGTCACGCTGCTGCGACATTTTCACGCCGTCGGCACGCAGAATTACGTGTGTAAGGCGACAGCAGGCCCGACGTTTACGTGGACCTTCGTCGGTCCCAAGGCGGACATGCTCAACAGCTGCGGTAAGAAAGTCGGCATCCACTTCGCAGCTCCGGGTACGGATCCTCCGGCTCCGGAGTGGCAATACGACGTCGATGGCAGCAGCGTCGTTGGCAGCGCAGTCAACAAGTCGCCGGTCGACGGCGCTATCCCCGAGCTCTTGCTGATGGCGGCGGACCACGGCGGCAACGGCGTGTTCACGGGCGTGACCTTCGTGCAGCGGCTGAAAACGGCCGGCGGCGCCGCGCCCGCAGCCGCGAGCTGCGATCTCGCGCACGTCGATGAAGAGCAAGACGTCGGCTACACCGCTGAGTACTACTTCTATTCGGGGGGCACCTGACGGCGTTTTGAAGCACCTAGCGGCACAAGCCCGATCGGCCATGACTCGGTCGGGCTTTTCAGACTTCTGCTCCGTCTCGAACGCGGCAGCTGCCGGCGCCGAGCGCGACGCGAAGCTGCGTGCGCGCGAGATCGTCGCCGGCGGCAGCGTCGCCGATCGGGCCATGGAACGCTACGCGCGCGGAGACGACGCCTCCTTTGCGGTCGTCTACGACGCGCTGGCAGAGCGGCTGCTCGCGTTCCTGCGCGGTAAGCTCGGCAGCCTGCCGCGCGCCGAAGACTTGCTGCAGCAAACCTTCTTGCGCATGCATCGGGCGCGCGGCACGTTCGTCGCGGGCAGCGCGGTCTTGCCGTGGGCGTTCGCGATCGCGCGCCGGCTGCTGATTGACGAGCTTCGCCGCAGTCGGCGGCACGCGCTCGCGCCCGCGCAAGCCCTGGCTGACGAGGTGACGCAACCCTCCCCCGACCCCGACGCGCAAGATTTGCTCGAGGCCGACGACCTCGCC
>Ga0307516_10003450_pt1 | contig 20272 bp, 13 predicted proteins | sample 19_EM_MG_FD_203310 | JGI IMG/M metagenome (GOLD analysis project Ga0307516, IMG submission 203310) | Populus trichocarpa ectomycorrhiza microbial communities from riparian zone in the Pacific Northwest, United States - 19_EM | ecosystem: Host-associated > Plants > Roots > Unclassified | place...
AAAAAAAAAAAAAAAAAAAAAAAAAAACCCCCAGACTAAAGGAGAAAAATGACGCTACTCAAACACCGTTATGCTAAGTGGAAAATCGCCTACTCTATACGTTGAGCGCACAATCTCCCTGGTTGGCCAAGCACCACAGCTGCGTCACTGGCGTCGCGCGGACTCCGCGGGCAACCATGCGCTCCCTCATCTCCGCCAGTCGCGGGCTAGCATCGGCAAACGTGCGGTTGTTTCCTTGCGCATCCTCGCGGCCGCTCCAGAGGACCTCGGCGGCGGCCGAGCCCCGGGGCCACAGCATCATGTCGAGCGACTGCGAGTCGATCTGCTCGGACCAGATGTGGACCTCGCCGCCGAGGACGAGCTTGGCCTGCTCTGGCGTCAGGAACTGCGTGGGCGAGTACGAGTAGATGAGTCTGAACGTGTTAGGCGGGTGCACGCGGAGGACGGGGGATGGGGGTGGACGGAGTGATACCTCCAGTTCTTGCGCGGGCTGCAGTAATCGGCGAAGGGGTAGAACTTCTGGTAGGCGGGGCCGCCGAAATCGAGCCATTGGCCTGTGCGCTGTCAATCACCGCCGCCCGAAGGGGCCGAACAGCGAAACGTACCCTGGCCGCAGTCGAGATACCAGTAGTGGTAGTTGCCCTGGATGATCCTGTAGCCCTTCTCGGTCGCCTTCTTCGCCGCCTCGTCCGACTGCCAGATCTGCACGACGGTCTTCTCGGGGATTGTCAGGTTCCAATCGAGCAGCATCTCCTCCCACACGAACGGGCTCATGTGCTGCTTGTTGACCTGGGCCTGGACGTGGTCAAAGAACTTCTGCAGGTGCGGCCGGATCTTGGTCTTGTTGTTGCTGCCGACTCCTGGGTCCAGCTGGTAGACGTTGGCGTTGACCTCGTCTCCGCCGGTGTGGAAGTACTGCGTGTGCTTGTTGAGCCTTGGCAGGAGGTCCTTGAACAGTTTCGTGAGGAAGTTCCTGACGTCCTTGTTGTTCAGCTTCAGCGATCCACTCGGCGGCTGGGCCGCGTATGTGTCCCAATTGGGCTGCACATTCCTGCCGACGATGAGCTCCGGGTGCGACTCGGCGATGGAGCTGGTGTGTCCGGGCATATCGATCTCGACGATGACCTGGATACCGCGAGCCTCGGCGTAGTCCAGGATCTGCTGCAGATCTTCCGGCGAGTACGTCAGTCCCGGCGCGTACGCACCCTTCTGGGCGAGCTCGGGCATCGACGAGATCTCGAGGGGCCACGACTGCGAGTCGGTCACGTGCAGATGCAGACGGTTCATCTTGTTCCACGAGAGCGCGTCGATGGTCTTGAGGATGGTCGCCTTGGGGTACCACTGCCGCGCAACATCGAGGTTCAGGCCGCGGTGGACGAAGCGGGGCTTGTCGTGGATGGTCACCGGTCCCTTGCCCCAGACAGCGCCCTTGGCCTTGGGAGTCTGCGACTTGTAGAAGAGCTGCTGCAGCGTCGACAGAGCGTGCATGACGCCCAGGGACGACTCGGCCTCGATGTGGATGGTTCCGCTGCCTTTGGGAATGGTCAGGTTGTAGGCCTCCTTCATCTGCTCGTAGGTGGGGGCATCGACATCCTGCTCGGTGCGGGTGACGACGACCTTCGAGATGGTGGTTCCGGAGCCAGGCGGAGGCTCGAACTTGGATCCCTTGGGGTAGAACTGCCAGGGGACGATGTTTGTCTTGAACAAGGCATCCTTGGTGCGACTCCAGGCGGCCTTGACCCTCCTATTGCTCTGTTCGGCGGACAGAAACCCGGGCTCCTGAGTGCTCAGTCAGCTTCCGGACGGATGCGAGCGAGGCACAGATCTCACCAGCACCAGGGCCAGGGGTGATAATGGTGCCGGGATCAGACATACCTGCCGGCTACCACTGTAGCTGTCGGGGCCGAATTCGAGCTTCACATCCGGCGAGAGCCAGAACGTGCTGTTTCCGGTGTCGTAGTGAGCCGGGATCGGCCAGAGAGCACTGGCGGTGCTCGACAGGAGGAGGACCGAGGTGGCTAGAGCGAAGAGATTCGTCATTCCGAAGGTGTTATTGGTTGCCGACGGATGCTGCTAGGGATAGTGTTGATGGCAACAGGGATTGATTTGGGGGGTTCGAAACAGCGGTGGTGGTGGTGTTGTTGTTGTGGTGAGACTGAGTATGTATGTATGTATGAGGTATGTATGTAGGGGGAGGGAGGGACAGGGACGGAGGAAGGGAGAGAAGGGACGGAGGAAGGGAGAGCAGGGACGGAGGAAGGGAGAAGGGAGGGACGTATGTATGTACTCTCGCAGGCTGGCGGACGGCCGACCAATTGAATTAGTTACCTAGTGTGTGTTCCTTTTCCTGCTTTCTCGCAATCCGAGCGCGGGATGGACAGACGAGACGAGACAGAGATCGAGTGAGATCTGGCTTTATATAACCCGACGGCTTGAAGCTGGGCAACATACAACACGGCAAACCCTTGCCTGCACGTCACAGCCAGCTCCTCGCTCCCACCCTGCTGAGTGCTTCACGTCCGCATGCGGTCCAGATACAATTCATACTCCACATACAGAGCACTCTACACGGCGGTGGTGCGACAGGGCAGGCGTCGATCCTTCGATCAGCCTTTGTCCGTCGACAACGCCACCGCCAACCCGACGGCTGCCCTGCGAAGTAAAAATACCCACGCCGCCTGCCGTCGCGCCTGCCGGTTTTGGATCTGGTTCCAGCCCGTCCGTGTTGAAACCCGCGTCCCCCTCGCCCGGCACATCGAGGCCGCCAAGACTCCCTCTCCTCCGACGCTATTTCCGTATCGCCAGTCCTTACGCACTGCTGCAGCTGCGGATTACTCTGTGACCAACCTCCCCGCTCGACAGCCGTCGCCAATCACCGCGTCCATCCGGCTGTCCGTGGCCCTCAAACAACCTCAGCCCTCCCCTTCGCCCGTCTCGCGAATGCACCTGCCCGCTGAGAGCCGCGCCAGCCAGAGCACGGGAAAGAGGGAGAGGGAGAGGGAGAGGGAGAGACAGGAAGAAAAAAAAGCTCAGCCCTTCTCTGCACGGACCAGTCTTATGTATAGATACACGGCGTGTGCATACGTAGAGAGCATCGCGGAGTGGACCGTGATGCTGGTGCCTTGATGGGTTGGCTTGCCTGAACCATCGCCGAGATTGCTGACCAGGGAAGTCGGTCCGTTCACCTCCGCCAAAACGAAACGGCTCAAAGGTACATGCTTTCTACATAGTATGATGGAGGCGGATACACTTAGACGAGGGCATTCCATGCCCACCCCCGGCCTCTACCCCACCACCCAAAAGGAGTTCGTTCAGGCAGCATGCGCTGGAAGCGAAGCATGCGGAGAACACTTCTGCCTACGTATCCATCTATCTACGCTTTCCATCGGTGTTGTGGGGGGGGGGGAGGGGGGGGGGGGGATTCTGTGGATTTGGAGTGGAGGATATTTTGGTATCTAGCGGGAACCCGGATCTGTAGACAAAGTACGTCGCTTGGCGGATCTTGGCAGCCTCATCCGGCCAGCGCCCGAGTGATATCACATGACGGCAACCAACACGAAAACATCTTTGTAACATGTACTTACATACATACGTATGTATCTATACTGTACTGCTTTCTAGCATTCACACTGTGGTACTGTTGGGGCGTTGGTATAGGCCCATCATCCGTCTTTTCTCCGACGGCTCTCTCCGAAGAGCCATTTCCCGGCTGACGCTGAATCTCCGCGCACGACTATCTAGAGGAGTCATAGCCGAGCACTCGAGATTAGTCACCGGAATCGACAAACGTGTGTGCGCGTTTGCCAAGACTTGAATTGACTCCCCCCCTCCCCCCTTTCCAGCACTCGACGGGGCCCCCCGGTGCGAATCCTCAATCCCCACCTCCCCACCTCCCTCCCTCCCTTCCCCAACTTGCCGTGCCGCGGCTCGTGCAGCGTTGTGAAGTAGATACTTATGCATACGAACACGGCCTTCGCGCGTCAAGGAAAGGAGGTCAGGCAGCAGGTCCACCCCTCCACACGCTCCACACACACACTATATATTCTGTCCCACGTCGCTCCGTACATGCACACATACTTACATACTTACATACCTCTCCGACATATGTACCCGTCCTCGAATTCCACAGATGCCACGCGACGGAGAGAGAAAGATGAAAGGATGCGGAGGATGGAAGCAGCAGACAGCTGCCGTGTTTGGACAACCCCCCCCCCCCCCCCGAGTCTCGCCGGATACCTTACCTTGATGGCATGTGCCTGTATGTATGTACCTAATGTACGTACGCGTGTATGTACCTGCCCACTCTGCTGCTGCATACTGTCGAGTCATCTAGATAGATACATACCAAACAGTATGTAGGTATGCAGAGTACATACTGCCAATATATGTGCACACGGGAATCACCGTTGACGGCACAGGATGGTGGGTCATGTGGGCACGTCGATGGCCCTCCCTCGTCTCTCGGCATTGATGGTGGTTTTTTTTTTGTTTATTCATACTCGCATGCAACCTATATAGATCATGGCGGCGTACATTTTGCCCGGTTAAATCATTGATGGTGGTGTTCAGTAAGTACATACTTACTTAGGTATGTATGTATGTAGTTATGTATTATCCATCGTCACGTCACGTCAGCCCTGCACCTTGTCGCCATATTATTATATTTGGATCCATCCATCATCCCACGATGCCCAGCATCTCCAGAGTTTCGTTCCTTTCTTTTCTCTCCTCCCTTCCAACCCTCTTTAATGCGAGTTCCTGCGGGGGAGGGGGAAAGCTTGGGAGCCAAACCCAAACACTGGTGCTTTTTCGCTCGTATCATGTGGTGGGAGCGGTGTAGTCGGGGCGGCCGGTAGTGAAGGAGAAGGGAAAAAAAAAAGAAAAAAAAAAGGACCGTCACCGTATCTCACCCTCTGCCACCGCTCAAACAAAACGCTTTACGATTTACGGTTTACCCCGGCGTGGATATTTGCGTACATGGGATCGCCCAGAGGACTGCGTATGTACCCGGATAACGATAACAGCGACTCGGCTCTTCGCTGTGTACGCACATACCGCAGGCGTGGTTACTCGTCGATGGGCAGATCGCGAGTTCTTGGGCTTTGTGCTGTCGTGCTCTATCATGACTGCCATCACAACCCGTCAAAGCTGGAGCCCAATCAACCACAGAAATCAACCACAGAAAGGCAGCCACTGATATGCGTAGGTCCTCTTCGTGAAAAAAAAAATGAAAAAAAATGAAAAAAAAAACCCCCACGAAAAAGCCAAACATAAGTATGCACTGGCGCATAACTATCCCGACAATCACGTCTGAAAAAGAGACGCAAACACACAAGGAACTTTCCCCCCTCCCAGAGGTTTGTTTTTTCTTTTCGGCCAAGTGTATCCGAATCCCCATCCGATCCACATGACGTCCGTATCGTTAGAGTACAGCACAGTAAGAATACGTAACACCCAGAGAAAAAAAAAAGAACAGCACAAAAAAAGGGAAAGAGTACAGTGTGCCCTCGAGGGAGTAGTTAGAAGGGGAAACTGCAAACAACCAAGATCTAGACAGCAGCAAAACATCAACAGAGACACAACCATGTACTCGACTATGTGAAAGATCGGAGTTTGGCCATTGGTAGCAGCTAGGTGGTTACGGAGATGGCTGCTTAGATTCGGTGCTTTTCGCTCTCTGTGGCACATGTTAGCAGTCAATCGGACGAGCGAGTCTCAGAACATACCGAGTCTGGAATACAGCATGTACAGAGCCATCTGGTTACATTCTTGCGTTCCAGTGATTGTAACCAAGCGTTCGTTGCTATTGTCCTGCGGTTCGTTGATCTTGATGACGCTGCCAGAGAGCTGGCGGATCTCGTTGATCTTGGCTCCTCCCTTTCCGATGATCGCGCCGACCATGTCGTTGGGGATGAAGATCTGCTGGGTGAGAGGCTGGCCGGGAAGCATGGCCATTGGATTCGCGGCCGCGCCAGTCTGGGGGGCAGGTCCACCGTGGGCCTGGCCGGGCTGATGAGGTCCAGCGCCAGAATATCCAGCGGCGTCTTGGGGGTTAGGGTAGTGGATTGGGGCCTGAGGGGCCGGCGCGGGCGCTTGCCCGTGGAGATAGGGGACACCGTAGGGGTTGGCGGGAGAGCGCTGCGAAGAGTTCGTGTGGCGCTTATAGGTTTCCGGGTGGCCGTAATTTCCGTGAAGGGGCTGCGGCTGGTACGGAATGACCTGCATTCCACCGGGAATGGGTCCAGCGGGTCCACCGGTTCTCGTGGCGTAGGCCGACGCGGCGGGTCCTCCGTATCTGTCGGTGAGCTGCTCCACGAGTGTGCCGGCGATGTAGTAGGTAGCGATATGGACGGCATCAGCGACGCCGGTCACAACCAGGGAGCGCTCAGTAGACAACGGCAGGGGAGAGCCGGACGCATTAAGTCTAGCGCCAGAAGCTTCCTGGATCTCGCGAATACGAGAGCCGGCCTTGCCAATGATCGAACCGATCAGGATGTGCGGGACTAGCAATCTCAACGGATAAGTCTTGGACTGGGGAGAAGACGGTTGGTCGAGAGGCTCGTTGTTGAGCGTGCGGATGATGAGACCAAAAGCCTATTGTCCAAGTTAGCGACGACTATCCCTGACCAAAAAAAAACCCCCTCTCCGCGGATCCTCAAGATTTACCTTAGCAACAGCATCAACAGCGCCGCTGACAGTCAAGATGCGCTCTCCCGCGCCGCGCTGGTAATCCGAGACGGTGCACTTGGCCTCGGCCATCTTGCGAATCTGAGTGACATTCTCACCGCCCTTACCGATGACTGTAGCAGCTTCAGCAGATGTAATCAGCGCACGGATATGGATCCATTGACTCTCGTCAACCGGAGGCTGCTGGGTAGACTGCTGTCCCTGCTGGGGAGCGTCAGGAACATGAGTGTCATCCTTGGCACCAGCTGGGGCGTCCGGCGGTCCTTCGGTCGAAAGCGCGGCGTCATCGCGGGGCTCAGGCTTGACAGGAGTAGGGGAAGGAGAAGGCGAGCTCTCCTCACGAGCGGACTTGTCAAGAGCGGGCCTCTTGGAATCGTGTTCATCCTTAACATTAGGGGACGATGAATCCTCGAGCGGACGCTTAGTGGCTCCGGATGCGTTTGGGGAAGACATGTTTCTTGTTGTTCTCAACTGGTGGTTCTTCAAACTACGAGTTGATAGTGTAGACGCGATTGTTATTTGTCCAATTAATTATATTCGCTCTTGTCCTGCTGTGTACACCTGAAAGAAAACGCTCGGTGGTGGTGGATAGGTGCAGATGACGGGGGGAGCGTGGTATCGGTGCAGATGGTAGGTGTAAGGTGGTGGATGTCAGACAGGAAGATGCGGTCGGGGGGGTCGGGAAGGGCGGGATGATGTGCGGACGGAGGAGGATTGTGTTTTTATTTTTTTTATTTCTCTTCGTGACTTTGGAGTGACTTTGGATTGGGTACTCAGGAGGACCAGCAAGCCAGCAAAGGTGTATGTGGCCGGTTGTGGGTAAGTTGACAGAGTTCACTGTCTTGCAACCCGAGGGAAAGGCTGGAGTGGATGGTGCTTTAGTGGTTGATGGTGCAAGGGGGATGTGGTTGGCGAAGAAGAGAAGAGGAAAACCGGGTCGATAGGGAGGGGGGGGGAGGGGGGGGTGGTGAAGATGATGACGGTGACGGGGGGGAAGTAGAAAGAGAAGTGTCGTAAAGGATAGGGGATGGGTAGGGCAGGAGTTGGCAGTGGGTTGGAAAAAGAGAAGGGGGAAAGGAAGGAAGAAGAAGGATTTGAGGAGCAACGCACTAGGCAAACCCTCGTGGCAAGAGCCAAACTCGATGCAAGGCCAAGCAGAGTGCATACATTATGTACATACTTACATAGGCTGCCAAGCCGAGTGGCCGCGCTAGTACCGGGCGGGAGAGCGACACGTGACTGAGCGGCGTCGCCAAGTCCCGATCGAGTAGGCGGAGCCTTGCAGCGAGAACACCGCCTTCATTATACCAGTCCTACGGCCAGATAGCCACTTCATACCTGCATTCCACGACAACGCGGATCGTACGATGAACAACGCCCAGTTTCGGAAACTGCTGGAGACTCCTCGCCCAGAACGCGCCGGCAGCTCTAATTCCAGCAATGCGCCGCCATCGGCCACGCCCGCTTTGGGCTCTAGAATGCGTTCGTCGATACCCATGACGCCGTACGTCCCCGTGCCACGATGCCAATGCCCATTCCGTTTGCTGACCGTGTTGGGCGTGCTGGCGCAGTCGCTCCCTGACGGCCGGCAACAACGACTTTGCGCGTCAGCTCGCCGCACATCAGGCCGCACAGCAACCAGCCAAGAAGTTCAGGTCGTCGGCGGCTCCGAAGGGAACCAAGTTCGCCGAAGGCTACACGGACCGTGCGAAGGCACTGCGGGACACCGGCGAGATCGAGGACGAGCGCGTGCAGCGACTGCAAGCGTTGGCGCAGCTGGCGAAGGAGGGACACATCGATCACGAAGAGTATGTGCGACAGACAAAGCTGCTGGGTGGCGATGTCGGCAGCACACATCTGGTCAAGGGGCTCGATTTTGCGCTGCTGGAACGAGTGAAGCGCGGCGAGAACGTGATGGAAAGAGACACGGAAACCGAGGAAGAGGTGGAGGCGGCAGAAGAGGACTTGGACGAGAAGCTCGACAAGGTGCTCGAGCAGGAGGTGGCTACCGTCGAGCGCAAGAAGGAGAAAAAGCAAGGACAGATGGCGCCGCCGCCGCCGCCGCCGCCGAAACTGAAGACGCGTGCAGAAATCTTGGCGGAGTTGAAGAGGAGTCGGCAGGCCGCGAAAGCGGCGGCACAGCCGAGCTTGGGCGACAAGTTCAAGAAGATCGGAGAACGGAAGGAGACGGAGAAGGTGTTGCAAACGGAGGACGGTGTCAAGGTGAAGCTTGTGGCTGGTGCGGACGGCAAGGTAAAGCGGAAAGTCAAAAGGAGCGACAAGGAGCGGAATACAAAAGTGGAGCGGAATACAAAAGTAGAGCGGTCCCCTCCGCCAGAACGCAGGGTGATGGGGATGATACCGCCGCCCCTGTTGCCCGGGGGACAAGAGCCGCCGGAAGAAGAAGAGGATGATGACATTTTTGCCGGTGCTGGGGACTATGACCCGCTGGCCAGTCTCGGAGACGACGACGACGACGGCGATGACAGCGAGGCGTCGAAACGGCAAAAGAAAGAAGAAGCCACAAACGAGCCGCCACAGGCAGAAAGCATAGCACCGCCCCCGTTGCGATCAACAGTCAACTATTTCAACGAGTCCGCCGCAGAGGCCGACGCGGACACATACAGACCCCCGACATCGACTGCCGCCCTCCTCGATTCCAACCCCGAGCTCGCTGCGGCGCTCGCGAAGGCGTCCAAGCTGGCAGCGATACCCACGAAAGAGGAGGACGCGCGCGAGAAGCGACGCAAAGCGCTCACCGACGCACACGAGCGCGATTCGTACGACATCGACATGGGCTTTGGCGGAAGCCGGAACTTTGCGGACGACGATGAAGACGAAGCCGCGGGCAAGAAGGGCGGAGCCAAGCGGAAGCGCGGCGGAGGAAAGAAGAAGAAAGGCGACAAGAACAGCGCCGATGTTGTCGGGAAGATCGTGGAGGAAAAGTATGGAAAGGGGAAGTAGATATATAGGTACTACTAGTATGTAGGCTGTGCTGTTGTTTTACCTTTGGTGTTCACTGGCCTGCAAGCGGAGGATGCGAGTATGTATTGCATCCGCAGTTTCCCAGGAGACGAACAATGTACCATGAAGAACGTGCGGACAGGTGCCCGTCGTATGTAAGCAACTCGTGACTGTCCGAAGAGGGAAGCTGCTCGCGAAGACCATCTCATGGAAGTGCACTCGTGTTTCCAGGTAACGGAGAGACCCCTGTTGTCCACCAACCAAACCTGCGATCGACCGCACCAAGAAGCAACAGCAGCAGCACCACGATGCGCACGCATCCGCGCAACATGACGCCCCCCCCCTCCCCCCCCCCCTGCGGCGACTTGCCTTGATGACTCATATACGCCTCGTATATAGATAGATGTACAACTGCGCCGTGCGATTGGATCACGGGTTGTGTGGCCGCGCCGGATGATTCGTCTGATCGGGATGGCATGGCCTTTGCCTTCTCCGGTGAAACGCGCCGAATCATGTCGCTGCTCCGATCCGGTGGGGGCAGGGCTGTGTACTCTATGTAAGCAGTGGATGATCATCGTCGCCACTGTGTAATGACCGTCCTCGTCCCGCTCGATGGGGATTCCGACTCTCCAGCTCGTGCACAGGAGCATCCGCCATATATCCCTCCATTCCCCCAGCCTCGTCCGGTGCAATTCCGCCTCCCAAGAGCACATCCACCCACCCACCGCCTCCGCACAGAAGAAACACAGGATAACACACACACACACTCACACTCACACTCACACACTCACACTCACACATTCCACTCACACTCACTCACACTCACTCACTCACTCACGCTCACTCACTCACGTACCGGCGGAATACAACAATGGCGTACACGTTTTCAAAGTCGATGGCGGCGCTCACGGCACTGAAGAGGAGGCCGCTGGCGACGGAGCTGCTGCGCAAGCTGCTACGGATCGTGCGGCCGCGGACGGCGACGCCGCTGCGCGCGAGCGACACGCTGTGGCTGTACGACAACATCGCGTTCTCGTCGGCGACAGCGGCGTCGGGGTGGACGGCGGAGTTCATCGCGGCGTACTTCCTCGCGGACTCGGGGCGGGACGTGGCGGCGGTCGTGGCGCAGATCTCGGAGGAGCTCGGGCTCGCGGACGACAACGCGGCTGAGGTCGTCGCCGAGCGCGTGCAGCCGTTCCTCGACCTCGTCCTCGAGGGCCGCACCGTCGAGGTCGACTTCGCCGGCGCCGGCAACGTGCTCCTCGGCCCGTCGGACGCCGGCGGCGTGTCCGTCAACGTCCTGGCGCTGCCCGGCGGGCCCTACGCCGACGGCCAGGAGGTGCGCGCCTCCGCGCGGCTGCCCGCCGGCATCGACGAGTCGAAGGTGCTCGGCTCCATGCGCACCCGCTTCGCCGGCGCCGATGGATGGGGCGTCGTCTCCGGTGCGTCCGTTCTCCTTCTACCGCCCTCCTCCCTCCACCACCCTGCAACCCCCCGCGCTGACATGTTTCCCTCTCCCCGCCCCCCTCCCCCGCAAACAGACATCGACGACACTATCAAGGTGACGGAAGTGCGCGACCGCGTCAAGCTGCTGCGCCACACGTTCGCGCTGCAGCCGGAGGCGGTGGCGGGCACGCCGGCGCTGTACGGCCTGCTGGACCGCGCGCTGCGGCCTGCCTGGTTCTATCTGTCGGCGTCGCCGTACAACCTGTATCCGACGCTGTCCGCGTTCGTGCACGCGCACTACCCGCAGGGCCAGCTGCTGCTGCGCGAGATGACGTTCCAGGAGCTCGAGAGCTTCGTGCGGTCGCTGACGGTCGGCACGCAGCAGTACAAGGAGAGCGAGCTCGCCCGGCTGCTGGGCCACCTGCCCGCGCGCAAGTGGGTCTTCGTCGGCGACTCGACCCAGAAGGATCCCGAGTCGTACGCCGCCACGTACCGCCGCCACCCGCACGCCGTCAAACACATCTGGATCCGCATCGTCGAGGGCGTCAACCTCGCCGAAGAGCGCGCGCTCAACTCCGACGACAGGTTCGCCAGCGCCTTCAGGGACGTCCCGACGGACGTCTGGCGGACGTACAGACACCCCGCGGAGCTGCAGGAGCTGGTCGGCAAGATCGTGTAACCGTGGTGGTTTCCTTTTTTCTTTTCTTTTTTTCTTTTTTTTCTTTTTTTCTCTTCTTTTCTTTTTTGTCGTTCGAGATGTAGCTCTCAGGGGGGGGCTTCCTGCTGGCTGTTCGCAAATTGCGAGTGTGAGTATGTATGGTAAGTATGTATGTTATGCTGGTGTTGTATAAAGTAGTACGCACATACGGTAGCGAAAAACGGTGTTATATAATAGACTGCTGCTGCTGTATCGTGTTACTGGCTATGTAGATACTTTATATCCACAGGCACCAATTGCGCAGCGCCAAAAAAAAAAAAAAAAAAAAAAAGTTGCGCATGGCCTGCCATGTACCTAGGTAGGACACCAATACAGTAGTCGTGCTCTCCAGAAGATGCTCGACATATGGATGGATTGAAAATGCAGCTCGCAAACCGAACAGGCCTTCAGACTGTGAGTACAATGTACTTACCTAAGTAGTTACATTGTAGAGACGGTGGAAAAACTTAATACTGTGCCTGCTACTCGACCCCCCAGCCCAGTGCAGAACGGAATACGGTACATAGCAATTTCACACCCCCCCCCCCCCCCAATTTTTTGTTTATAGTATTCAGTGTTATGATCGGTTTTTGGCATCCGGGGGTGCATATATTACTCGAGCATTAGTTTACAGGCGTTGCGTGGTGATTAAAGGGGAGGGCACTCGGAATGGTTATATAAGTACATAACTTACTTACTTGCTTAATTATGTGCTTGGGTGCTATGTATATATAGGGATCCCAACTCCAATGCTTGCTGATTTGTATCCGACGGTCCAAACAACGCCATCAGCTTACAATGATGTCGTCCTGCGGTATTGTTTTCCGATAGGAATTTACCCGGACACCAGAGTCAAGCTCGATGCGAATCTACGTCCTGATGATACTAGGCTGCATCGAACGCCGTATTGCTGCTAGATTGATTTTGCTACTTGTACCTGTGACTACCATAATGAAGATATGATTACCAATCCCCCCTCCCCCCCGGAGTCTGCCCCACGGTACGTCACTCGCCCATCCGGCAGACCACACGTCATACTGAAAAAACACACTGTACTCCACTCTTTTTTTTTTGACATGTCTTGGCTGGGAAGAACGCTGTATTATGTAACCAGGATCATGCTTCACGAAATTGTCATACTAAAGCACTATATAATCGATCGATCACTCGTTCCCGCCCCAAGCCAGCCCCAACTCAACTCACTCACTCCCAGCCCAAAAGGGTCGTGGGGGGAAAATTCCAACAGGAACAGGATACAAAAATCCCTCCCGTTCTCCCGCTACACAACCACAAAAAAAAACACCTCGGTTGGCGTCGGCGATACCCATACAATTTCATTCGTTCAGCGAGCAGACAGCTGGGAAAACCACCCCTTCGTGCACGCACACTCCCCCCCCCCCCCTCCCGCTCACGTCCCACGCCCACGCCTACGCGTCTCAATGAAAACGAAAAGAAACTCCCCATTGCGCCCAAGCAAAGAAGAAAAAAAGAAAGAAAAAAGTTGGGGGAGGAAAACTGGAGACGAAAAAAGCCATCAGGGCGAATGCAAGAGCGGAAGAAAATACAACACCCAGCCAGCGCAGTGAGCAAAGTCGCAGAGCTAAATAAATAAATAAATAAAAAAATAGTGGATAAATGAGGGAAAAACTAAGATATTAGGAGAAGGGGTGATAAACAAATCCGTATGAGATATCGAAACAAAAAAAAAAAAAAACAAGAACCCGTATCGCGCCGTGAGAGAAGACAACACCCCGTGAAAGAAAGAAAAACAAAAAGACCTTAACCCCGGACAGTACGCCGCCCTCCCCTCTCAAAAAGAGGGAAATAAAAGGTACAAGAAACAAACATTATGGGAGTATCATTGTAGGTCCGGTATGTTGAGCGACGGCACGGATTGCTCGACGCCGGTGGGGAGGCTCAGTTGTATGTACGACTTGCGAGAGTTGCTCGACCGTGGCGCGGTGGTGGGCGATACGGCGGCGGATGAGGATGCCGAGGCGGACGAGGAAGAGTACATCTCCTCCAATGACCGCCGCTCCGACTCCTCGGCGTCTGCTGCGGCTGCGGCAGCAGCAGCCGAGCCGCTTATCTTAACTCCAAGCCGTACCTCGAGGCGTTCGAGGAGATCGTAGATGGGCGCCGCGGTCGGCATGGCCAACGGTTTCGCCGAGTCGGGGACCAACAGCCTCCGGATGTAGAGGACGCTCATGCAATTTTCAATTCTAGTGACGATCTGTTCGAGCATCGGCATCATGACCTGGTCGGTCAAGAGTTCCGGGCTGGTCTCTCGCAGCTTCGCGACCAGGTCCGCAGAGTGCATTTTGAGCACCGGACGCTCCGACGTGAGGGAGGAGCACAACATCTCGAGTCGAACGGCGATTTCCCACAATTTCCAGAGATCGTCGGGGTTCACGCTCAGTTTCGGCTGCGAAACCGCCTTCTGCGCGCTCTTCGATTCTAGACGGCCCGCGAGTTGAAGCGGGTACATGAGACAGATGACTTCCGGATTTTCGAGGCCCTTGAGTTTTCGCTCGCCGAGCTCTTTGATCTTGTATGTTTTGTTGTCCAGGTCTTCGAGGTCTCTGATCACCGCGCGTGCCAGCTCCGCATCACCAAAAATCTCTTCCGCGGCTTGCATGGTTTGCTCGCCGCGCTCCTTGAAGGCCGAATAGCAGCCGACACATCTGCTGATCTCGGCGATGAAGTCCGAGCTGACGGTGATCTGGCCTCCATCCGCCTCCGAACTGATACGGGAAGCGCGGTTGACCATGGGGCCGAAGTAGTCCATACGACCGGTGACCGGGTCGGGCTCGCACACGGGAGCACCCCAATGTATGCCCATCCTCACCGACAGACCTTTGTAGATGACCCTGCCCTCGGAATCCTGAATCTCGCGTCCACCTTCCGAGTTGAGAATCTCGTCGGGCCACTCTTGATCGAGCAGGTCCCTCTGAACGTTGAAGCACCACAACAGGGCCGATGTCGCCGTCGGAAAACTGACCATGAAGGCGTCACCTTCCGTCTTGACTTCGTACCCGCCGACTTGCCGCAGCTGGCGTCGCATGACCGCGTTGTGAATCCTGATACCGGATCGCATGGCGACCGAATGATTTTCCCACATGACCGTCGAATTCTTGATGTCCGTGAAGACCATCGCGAGATCGCCGTCCGGCGCTCTGACTTCGTCGCCGACTCGACTGAGCTGTACCTGCCCGTTAGCGGCTTTTGAAAGAGAGGCGTGCAGAGGGAATGTAATAATATCCTTACCGAATTGTCCAATTCCTTGCCGCGTTTGCGTGTAACCCTGATGGTTGGGAAATCGTCGTCCGTGAAACCGGGCCCCACCGACAGATGCGCTTTCGGATTCCGCTTGGGCTTCTTCATGTCGCCTATCCCCAGCACCATCACCATGATCTTGTTGGTAGCACCGTACGAGATGGCGATGTCTCTGAGCTTGTGGGCCGCCCGCATGAGATCGGCCTTCTCCGCTCTCGCGATGTCCACGGCGGCTTGCACCGAAAGATATTCCCAGAGTTCCCTGCTGGCAAGGATCAACATCTCCTCCTGGCCCTCCAGCGACATTACTTGGATATCGGGAGCCGCATTGACAGCTGGCAGTAGTTGGATGTATCCGAAGGCACGGGAAGTATCCAAAACGTCGTTTAGCTTTCCCGTTCGTGACACCCAGCCACCAGCCTCTCGGATACGTTCCAATTCCACTGCGTTCCCCGAATCGTGCTTCTTGGTGAGAACATGGTGGGACCTATCGGTCCGTGTCAGTACCGCCATAGCATCACCCACGTTTGCCACGTAAAGCTTGTTGCTGGCACTGTAGATTACAGTGGCCACCCCTCCGGAATTCAGGTCCGTGGGTCCAAGGATTTGTCCGCCACCAGTAGAAGGGTGTCTGGTCGAGCCCTTGTCATCGAGAGGCTGCATGGCAGATGATACTAGCTCCTTGTTGAGATTCAGAAAGGTCCTGCGCAATGCGGTCGCTGGCGTCTCGTCGCCCTTGAGTTTGTTGAGCTCTTCCTTGAAGAAGAACTCCAGTGACTCGTGGAGGAACTTGGAAATCTTGCTGCCTCCTGTAGACAACGCCTGCCCATCGAAAAGCCCAACCAGCCACTCGTCGCGAGACGTCCGGAAATCGGGCACAACCATGTCCATGAGCGACAGATGGTCGCTGCGTCCGAGAGAGTCAGCCATACCGTAGGACATCGACCTTATCATAGATCCCGACAGTCGTACCCTGCGGTCTTCCGTCTGGTCGGGGGTGTTGCTCCTGAGGGTGACATCCATGAGCCCGAGGACGCGGAGCTTTGTCAGCTGGCTGAAATCCGTAATGCTCTTCTCGCGCGCAGCTCCAATCTCGTCCCTACTGGGTTTGATCTCCAGTCGTTTGTTACCGGACAGGTTGAGGTATTTGAGGTCCAAGTTCCAGTTCCTGTGGGCCGGGATGTTTAGCAGTAGGCCTCCCCGGTGGGGAAAAAAAAAAAATTCCAAAAAAATCGAAGGATTGCGTACCAATTCCAATCGTACGGCCAGTTGGAGATATTGTACTTGAGGGCGTTGTTTCCCACGTCCAACACCAGTAGCTTACGTATCTTCCCGAGCTCTGCGGGCAGTGTCTGGAACTTGTTGCCGTTCAGGTGTAGAATCTTGAGATAAGGAATGTGCTCCAGGTCTTCGGCCGGCAAACTCGTCATCTCGTTGCCGGAAAGGTACAATTCGCTGAGGCTCGGCATTCTACTCAGGGCCCGGGGCGGAATGTCGTACAGATCGTTGTACGAGAGGTTGAGCACCCGAAGCTCCCCGAGCAATGACAGTTCCTCGAAGCACTCGTCCCCCAGGATGTTTTCGGCCAGATAGAGGTACCGCAAGCTGTAGACGAAGGTGTTCGCCAGCCTGCCCGACGAGGAGGAGTCCTTCCTGGGGATGATGGGCGGCGCGTTAGCAGCAGCCGTGTCCGAGCCCGTCTTGGAAATCACAGAGGCCTTCCTACTCGATTGCGCGTAGAGGCTCGGCGAGCTCTTAACTCCGTTGGGCGGACCCGTCGAGTTGCTGACGGTCAGCAGATTCCCAGAATGTTGGGATGGTCTACGGGTTGCAGCGTCTGGCCCGTCGAGCGTCGTGTCTTCCGCTTCGTTGGGGTTCTCCAGAATGCTCTTCTCCTTGAACGAACAGTCACTGACGCTGGCACTAAGGGCCGGACCCGCGACGGGCTGGGGGAAGGTCTTGATCATGTTGGACGAAAGGTTCAACGTGACCAGACTGCACATCTGCCAGATCTCGCCCGGGAGAGTCTTGATGTTGTTGTAGTGCAGATCGAGAGTCTTGAGCTCCGACAGCTGGCCGATTTCCTTCGGGATCGTGGCCAGCTCATTCCTACTGCAGCTCAGAAGCTCGAGTTTGCGCAGCTTTGCGATCTGGGGGGGGATGGACACGATGTGGTTTTTGTCCAGGTACAGCTTCTGCAGGTTGGGCAGCTTGTCGAACAACGCCTCGTTGATCGCTGCGATCTTGGCGTTCGACAGGTTCAGGAACTTCAGGGTCGGTAGGACCGTCGTCAGGCTGAACCGGGTGACCGGATTGGAGTTGAGGTGCAGTGCCCGGAGCTTGCGGAACGACTGCTGGAACCCGGAGACACGGTTGTGCGAGACCACGATGGCTTCTAGGCTCGGTAACTCGGACACAACGTCGATGTTTTGTAGCTCGTAGTTGAAGCGCAGGTCCAGCTCGTTTAGCGACCCGAGGTTCGCAAACGTCGGTGGCAGCGAGCCGGCGAGGCGGTTGTTTGCAGCGATGAGCCGTTCCAGGGCGGTAAGCTGGCCAATCTCGGGGGGAAAGCTCGGGATCGAGTTGAACGAGATGTCCAGCTCGACCAAGGTTACCAGATCGCATATGAACTGAGGGAATGCGGTCAATCGGTTCGACGACACGTGGAGACTGCGCAGACTCTTGAACCTTCCAAACGACTGAGGTAGCGAGGACAGCCGATTGCACGACATCTTCAGCGCCACCAAGGCTATGTGGTCCTCCAGCGTAGCGTGGTCTAGTTCCTCCAAGCGATTGGTCGAGATGTCAAGATACGTCAGCCTCGATGCGGATGAGATGCTACCAGGCAACCGCTCGGCCTCGTTCCCGGTGAACTCGATCTTGCGGAGATTGACGCACTGCTGGATGAAATCCTTCGGGATGTTGAGCGAGAGGTTGCGCGACAGGTTCAGGGAGATGATCTCGGGCGCTTTGTGGTAGAGAGTGATGGGGATGGTGAGCAGGTTTCGCCCCTCGAGGTCCACGTGACTGAACTTTTGCAACTTGTTCAGGCCCGTGTCTTGGTCCAAGGAGTACGAGCCGGTGCGCGCCATCATGAAGGTGAAGCGGACCAGATAGCCGTGGTCTTCTCGGCCAATCTCGTCCAGGTGGTCCTCCTCCGTGTATCCAACCTGCTCCAGGAGCCGTTTCTGGATCTTGAGGGGGCGCTCGTTGGGCCCGAGAATCCGGAGAAGCCCATTCTTTCTCATGACGATCTGGTAGTTAGCCAAGTTGTCCTGCAGGAACGATTTACGTCCGAGAAGACCGAGGACTTCCGTCACCGACGCCTGCATCTTGCAGGAGAGGGTCGCGAACGTGGAGTCCGCACGGAAAACACGTATGCAGTACTGGGCGTCTTCGGGGCCGGATTCGTTCTCTCCCTCCGCCTCGGATGCCTCGGCCGACAATGGTGCTAGGCCCTGGCTCGCCCAGCTCTCCGGCGGCTCCCACTTGGCCTCGGCGGGAGGTTGCGCGTCGGCATTGTCGGGCCCCGAGGAGTTGGGGTCGGGAGCGGGGGTCACGAACTGGTCGATGTCCGAGAAGTCGGTGTTTATGTGGAAAGGGGCTTCTGTTTCCTGCTCGTCCTTGACGCCCTGCTGCCCCCCCCCTCCCCCCCCCTTGCGCTTGGCAGCCTGTTCCTTCTTTCCGTCCTTCCTGGCGTCCTGTTTGGCGGCCGTCTTGATCTGATCCACCGATGCGTACTCCATCAGCCGCGGCGTGATGTATTCGTTGTGGCCCCCAGACCCTCTCTTGCTCCCGGGCGCGGAAGCGAGCGTGCTCAGTGCCGGCTCGGATGCCTTCGCACGCAGCCGCGGCCCACGGTTCGCGGCGGCCGCGGTGTCGGAAACCATCTCGCCATCATGGGCCTTATCCTTGTCCTTCTTGATCAGCTTGTCGATCTTGTTTCGCAGGAATCCTTTCGTCTTCGCGTTGACCTCGCCGCCCCCCGGTGATCTGGGGGGGTTTCCCGACAGCGTACTGGCCATGGATGGCGTCGGAGAGCCCGAGCGGATGAGCCGTGCCTGGGACGAATGCGAGGACGCGGTTCCGTCGAGGTGAAGCTTGAGGCCTCGGCGGCAATCGCCAAACATCGAATCCTTGCTGCTTCCTGGGCGCGGAGGCAAGTCCTTCTCCCTCTCCCTCTCCCTCTCCCTCTCCCTCTCCCTGTCCTTCTCTTTCTCTTTCTCGGCGTGCTTGTCGCGGTTCTTGTTCCTGCCACGTAGATGGAGCCCCCGGTGGGTATGTGACGACGTCGTCGACGTCGACGCATTTTCCTGTTCGTACCTCCTATCCGAGATGGGGATCTCGTGGACCGGAGCGTCGCCCATCCGGCCAATGTCCTAACAAACGCCACACATCAGCGGGGGGGGGTCCGAACACACAACAACACCCACCGCAACGGGGAAGGGCGGACAGTCCCTTGACAAACCCACCGCTGGATCTTGGTAGAGAAACGGAACAACCTCCGAGGATGGCACTGGCGTCCGTGGGCGGGATATCGTCGGCGTGAAGACGTGCTGCGACCGCGGGGTGACGTTCGGCGGTAGCGACGATTCGGACGATCCCGGGCTCTCTCCTGCAGCATCGTCTCCTCCGAAGATCTTCTTGTAGATGGACCGGCCCATCGACGACTTTGACCCGGTCGAAGAAGCATTCGTCACCACCGAGGCGACCGACGGGCGACGGGGTTCGTCCGGAAAATAGCTATCCGACGGGCCCACCGAGGGCGCGGTGCAGGGCCGCAGATGGGGCGACGGAGCGAACGGCTCCTGATTGCTGTCGAATATGTTGCTGTTCAGGTTTGGCGTCAACGAATGGTGCCCGGCTATCGGAGACGGGGACGCGGACGGCGGATTCTGACGCATCACGAACTGCGGACCCTGCAGGACGGCGAGTTCTCGGCGGTGGTCGCCGAAAGTTTGGGCGGACGGTTTCGGCGGCGACAACGGGGGGGACTGCGAGTGCGCCGAGTGCGATCCGGGCGATATGTTGTGCTCCCTATCGAGCCTCCCGTTGCTGCTGCCACTAGATTTGGGGGGGGAGGAGCAAGCAGGTCAGCCAGGACTGTTGTCCCGCAGCAGCAGACATTGCAGGCAGGACGGGGGGGGGGGGGGGGGGGGGGGTTTTTTTTTTTTTTTTTTTTTTTGTTTTGGTGGGGGGTTG
>Ga0307516_10003451_pt1 | contig 20267 bp, 16 predicted proteins | sample 19_EM_MG_FD_203310 | JGI IMG/M metagenome (GOLD analysis project Ga0307516, IMG submission 203310) | Populus trichocarpa ectomycorrhiza microbial communities from riparian zone in the Pacific Northwest, United States - 19_EM | ecosystem: Host-associated > Plants > Roots > Unclassified | place...
GACATTTTGGTTTCAGGGCCCTCTGGTGGGTGGTGGGTGGCGTCTGCATGGTAGCCGGTCTCGGGTTCCGCTGGTTGAATAAGAGAAACCCTGTAAAATAAGTCCTGATGAACGAAGAAAAATTACAGATGTTCAGGAACAGGTTGACTAAAATGTTCCGCCACTCCTCCAAGCTGGCCAAACGGCAAGGGATAACCTGCTATCGGGTATACGATCACGACCTCCCCGAATTTCCTTTTTGCGTGGAATTATACGAAGACAAGATCTATCTCGCGGAATACAAGCGAAGACATGGCATGACCGACGAAGAGCATGAAGCCTGGCTGGAAGAATGCCTGCCGGCCATTACGGAGATCATCGGCATCCCGGATGAAAGGATCTATTTCCGTCAACGGCAACGTCAGTCCGGCCGAACGGCGCAATATGAGAAGCTGGCCAGCGAACAGGAATTCTTTATAGCAAAAGAAGCCGGATTGCAGTTCCGGATCAACCTCACCGATTACCTGGATACCGGTCTCTTCCTTGACCACCGCATCACCCGGGGCATGGTAAGGGAAGAGGCAAAGGACAAGCAGGTACTCAATCTCTTTTGTTACACGGGTTCCTTCTCCGTCTATGCAGCCGCGGGAGGCGCCGCCCGCGTCGATTCCGTCGATCTCTCGAAGACTTACCTCAATTGGGCTGAAGAGAACATGGCATTGAATCAAATCTCAAAATCTCCAAATCCCGAATTCCCAAAATCCGCTTTCATCCATGCCGACGTCAAACAATGGCTGGACTCCACGCCAGCCGAAGTATACGACCTCGTGATCATGGACCCGCCCACGTTCAGTAACAGCAAACGTATGAAGGATTTTCTCGATATCCAGCGGGATCATGCGGATCTGATCAATAAGACGCTTCGCGCGATGAAGCCGGGCGGCGTCCTGTACTTCAGCACCAACTACCGGAAATTTCAACTCGAGACGGAAAAGATCCTGGCCGCCTCGGTAAAAGATATCACGAAAGCCACGACGCCCTTCGATTTCCAGGGGAAATTATTCCGCTACTGTTACCGGTTAATAAAATAAAAAAAAATGACTGCAATATTCTTGCAGTCATTTTACAGTATGAAATTTATTTTAGTTCAGCGGAATATCCCTTTTCATCATGGCGTCGCGGTTGGCCATTTCCCAGGCCGTGTAGAAGACAAAGCGGGCCCTTTTCTCCATGATATCATAGTTGATCTTATCCGGGGTGTCCGAAGGCTGGTGATAATCTTTGTGGATCCCGTCAAAATAGAAAATGATCGGAACTCCCTTGCGGGCAAAATTATAATGGTCGCTGCGATAGTAGATCCTTTGGGGATCCTTGGGATCGTTGAATTTATAATCGAGCTCCAGCTTCGTATATTTTTTATTGATCCCTTCGCTGAGAGGCTTCAGGTCCGTGCTCAGCTTATCGTCTCCCACCACATATACATAATTGGTAGAGTCTCCCTGTTTGCGATTCGGATCGATGCGGCCGATCATATCGATATTCAGATCGACACTGGTTTTATCCAGGGGATAGGTGGGATGCTCGGAATAATATTCAGAACCCCACAGCCCTTTCTCCTCTCCCGAATTCGCGAGGAAGAGGATACTTCTCCGGGGACCCTTGCCGGCCGCCTTTGCCTTCGAGAAGGCCTCGGCCAGTTCCAGTACGCTCACGGTGCCGGAGCCATCGTCATCGGCGCCATACCAGATCACCGTATCTTTCTTTCCTAAATGGTCGTAGTGCGCGGAGACGACGACGAGCTGGTCTTTGAGATCGCCGCCTTCGAGGTAACCCAATACATCGCTGCTTTGCAATAGGGCAGTGGCCTTGTTCACTTCCAGCATCGTGTTGACGGTATAGGTTTTGGGAGCGGGGCTGCCGGTCTTGGCGCTGGCATAGTCGGCTCCCATGATCGCTTCGGCGACCTTATCCGAGACGAAGAACAGGTTGGGCAGGATACTTTTCTTATACCCGTTCAGGTACATGGTCCCTTTTCCACCTAACGATCGGCGGGGGAAATTCCCCTGTACCACCAGCAGCGCGGCTGCGCCATGCCGGAAGGCAGCTTCCTGTTTGACGGCGCCCGGGAAACCCCTTCTCTGCCTGGGTGCGGCCGCAGCCGCTTTGGAGGGATCTTCGTCCAGTACCAGCACGATCTTGCCTTTCGCATCGATGCCTTTATAATCGTCCCGGCTGCTATCGCTGACGCCATAGCCCGCAAAGACGACCTCGCTGCCCAATAGGGTAGTGGTAGTACTGGCGGCAACGGTCAGGGCAAAATCTTCATTCAATTTGAAATCCCGGCCATTTACCTGGATCGCCGCGCTCACCAGGGAATCCTGGAATACGGGATAATACAATTGGTAGCTGTCCTTGTTGCCGGGCTGGAGTCCCAGCGATTTAAAATGATTTTCGATATAGGCGGCTGCTTTGCGCTGCCCTTCCGTAGCGGTCTCGCGGCCTTCGAATTCCTTGCTGGCGACTTTGTACAAATGTTTTTTGAGGTCTTCGGCCGTAATGGTGCCCGCAAATGGCTTGGGATCTGCGATCTTTTGTCCATGCGCGATCCCCGCGCCCAATAGGGATAGGAGTAAAAAGAAATTTCTCATGAAGTTAATTTTAGAATAAAGGCAGGGAGCTCCCTGCCTTTTCAAATATATAAAGGATATGCTGACCTTATAATAAATTATTACAAATGGGGGGATATTTTCCCGCTCACTAAAAAATGAGCGAATATTTATTTCTCCGATTCGCTTAATTCCAGCCAGCGCAATTCCTTTTCATCCAGGATGCGGGCGATCTCACCCGTGCGCAGGGACAGCTTCTGCAATTCATCGAAGGGGGTGCTGGCGCTATTGAGTTTGGCTTCGATCGCCTCTTTTTCCTTTCCCAGGTCCGAGATCTCTTTTTCCAGCAATTCGAATTCCCTTTTTTCCTTATACGTCAATTTCTTTTTCTCCGCCACAGCTACAGAGGAATTCGTTTTCGATGCTGTGGGCTTTTCTTCCGAGGGCTTGAAGCCATCCCCGGGAGGCCGGAAGGTAGCGTCTTCTTTTCCCAGTTTCTGCCATTCCCGGTATTGGGAGTAGTTGCCCGGGAAATCCCGGATCACGCCATCCCCTTCCATTACGATGAGATGGTCTACGAGACGGTCCATAAAATACCGGTCATGCGATACGATCATAAGACAACCCTGGAATTCGCTCAGGAAATTTTCCAACACCCCCAGGGTAGGGAGGTCCAGGTCATTGGTCGGTTCATCCAGGACGAGGAAATTGGGGTTGCGGAAAAGCACCGACAGGAGGAACAACCTTCTTTTTTCGCCCCCGCTCAGTTTGGAGATATACGTGTATTGCTGCTCGGGAGAGAAGAGAAAGAGTTGCAGGAATTGGGAAGCGCTCATCGTGCTCCCGTCTGCCATCGGAAAATGTTCTGCGATATTCTTCACGAATTCGATCACCCGCACATCTTCCTTATAGGTTAGTCCGACTTGTGAATAGTTGCCAAAGATAACGGTCTCGCCGATAACGACCTTGCCGCTGTCCGGTTGTTCGAGACCCTGGATCATATTGATAAAAGTGGATTTCCCGACGCCGTTGATGCCGACGATGCCGACGCGTTCGCCTCTTTTAAAGGTATAGTCGAAGCCTTTCAGGATCACTTTCTCGTCATAGGCCTTATACACTTTTTTCAGTTCGGCGATCTTTCCACCCAGCCGGTTCATTTTCATTTGCAGTTCCACCTGCTGATCTTCTATCTTTTGCTTCGCCTTGGCTTCGACGACATAAAAATTGTCTTGCCGGCTCTTGCTCTTGGTGGTTCGGGCCTTGGGCTGCTTGCGCATCCATTCGAGCTCCTTGCGATAGGTATTCCGGGCCTTATCGATGCTGGCCGAATCATTCTCGATCCGGGCGGCCTTCTTTTCTAAAAAGTTGGTATAGTCGCCTTTATACGTGAAGAGATCGTCTCCGTCCAGTTCCCATATTTCCTCGCTCACCGCGTCCAGGAAATAACGATCGTGGGTCACGAGCAGGAGGGTCACCTTTTCCTGGTTGAGATAATGTTCCAGCCATTCGACCATATCGACGTCCAGGTGATTGGTAGGTTCATCCATGATCAGCAGTACATGCTTGTGTTCGAAGCCGATGTCGATCAGGGTCTTGGCAAGCGCCACCCTTTTACGCTGACCTCCCGAGAGGGAGCCGGCCACCTGGTTGAGGTGGTGGATATTCAGCTTGCCCAGGATCTGCTTCACCTTGGTATCGAAATCCCAGGCATTGAGTTCGTCCAGTTTTACGATGGCATCGGTGAGTTTATCCACATCCCCCTCTTCGCTGGCCGTCTCATAGGACTTGATCGCGTTGATAATGGGGTGATTATGGGTGAAAATATTGTCCAGGATGGATTTATCCTCGATAAAGACGGGTTCCTGCTCGAAAAGGGCTACCGTGACGTCCTTATGGACCCAGACTGTACCGCTTTCGGCGGTTTCCCTGCCCGATAAGATCTTTAGCAGGGTGGATTTTCCGCTCCCGTTGCGGGCTACCAGCGCGATCTTATCGCCTTCTTCGATGTGGAATGTGATATTTCTAAATAAGGGCTTTACGCCGTAAGACTTGCTCAATCCTTCAACAGAAACATAATGCATGCGGCAAAGATAAGTTGAAGGGGGCAATCCGCAAGCCCCGGGCGCCAATTGTTGCTATTTTCGGCTTCCAAAAGAGAAACCCGCCCGAAAGCTTCGGGACGGGTTTTCCGGTCTCACCGGAGCTCTTCCATCACACCGTTCTTATCTTAAAGGCCAAAAGAATAGGCAACCCTCAAACCCAGGAAATTATTACTGCTCCCCCCATCATAAAAAGAGGAAGTCCCCTCGAATCGGATGCCGATATCGATATAGTTCTTGGGGGCCAGTTTTAAAAGGACACCCACCTGCGGCGCATATACAAAGGCCGTGGATTTATTGGCAAGTACATCCGATTTATTGGCGAGGAAAGAAGCTCCGGCTTCTCCCTGTACATAGAACAGGTCCCCGACGGGAAAATATTTCAGCCCCGCTTTTACAGGGATCAACTGCAGGTTCTTATCCACGAAATCCGTTTGATCCTTCTTGACGAAAAAATTGTTATACCCGGCATTCACCGTAACGAACAGGTTTTGCACGACGGGAATATCAGCCTGGACCGAACCCCCGAAATTCCAGTTATAACCGTTGCGGAAGTCGCCGAGCGGGATGCCGGCCTCGGGCCCTACGCTCAAACGGAATTCCTGTTTGCTGCTTGCCGCCGGAGCGGATTGCTGTGCCTTACCTGCGAACGCATAACTTACTAACAGTGCGGAGAAAATGCCGGTCCTGATTGTCATTTTACTAAGTTTCATAACTGTACTTTTATTTACTACAAAATTCGGTCAGGTTCGGATAACGACAGGCATATTTTCCGGACATAGAGTGGTCATTTTCGGACATTCGCCCGCATGCTTTATTTAGGGTATGGATAACCGGTAGTCATGAAAAGGAATTAATTCGTAATGAAGGGGATAGAAGTGTTGCGGTACTTTGCTTCCTGTATCTTTTGAGAAAGATTTTTAAAGGTCTCGTACGGACCTTTGGTCGCAAAGGCATTGATCAGCCAGGCCGGGGCCGAAGCTCCGGGGTCGATCTGTATCTGGTACACGATCCGGATCGTTGCCGGATCGATGGGAGTGACGATCCAGTTTTCTTTTGACAAAGGGACGCGCACGATGTCTTTTTTTGGAGGGATAAGATCGGGAACGCCTTCTGCTAGGATACGCATTACTTTACTGCGGGGATCCTGCAGGATTTGCAGATGCACGGCCAGGTCACGGTTGCTGGCTGGCCAGGGTGAATTTATTTCCGTATAGAAATAAAGCTCGGAAGGACTCACCCTTTTCAGGACATAGGATTGTTTGGTGTTGAAGGACCAGGTATGATAATCAGGTATGTCGAGGAGTAGGGCTGCCAGATCGGATAGTTTTGCCTTTACGGTCAATTCAGCCTTCAATTCATTGAACTTTGACTGTTCGCCGGGACGGCTATAGACCTTTATCCCGTCTTTCTCTTTTTTTAAGGTCCATTCATGCTGCGCGTTTCCCGGCAGGGAGGCGGACAGGAATAGAAAAAAGGCTAGACAAGGACGAAGACATTTGTGCATGGCTTCCGGGTTAGTTGTCATAAGGATTAGGTAAGGACAGACTCCCGCGGACCTGGTCTCCGCTCAGCCCGGGATGTTTCCCCGACAACAGTTGCCTGTACTGGTGCGGCGTTTTATTACTGATCCGCCGGTAGAACTTGATGAAATAAGCGGGCTGCCCAAAACCCAGCTCATAACTGATATCCTTGATCGACCGGTTGGTGTAATGAAGGAGGCGGCTCGCCTCGAGGTGTATCCGTTCTTCCAGCAACTGCGCCGCTGTCCTTCCTGTGACCTCTTTACAGATCCGGTTCAGTTGCTTGGAACTGATATAGACCCTGGCTGCATAGGTCCCGATATCTTTGATCTCCCTGAATTCCTTATTCATCATTTCCAGGAATTCCTCATAGCGGGGATCATGCAGGGTGCGGTGGGCAGACGGGTCGCCGGAAAGTTTTTTGAATTCGGACAGCAAAATGGTAAGGTAGGAATTAACGACCACCGCGGCCTCAGGAGACCCGGCGGGTAATTCCGTTTGCAAAAAATAAAAAAGCTGCGCCATCTTTTGCCTGTTTTCCTCAGGTATCTTCAGGTTGGTGATATTATGCAATTCAAAGATAAGCCCTGATAAATTACTTCCGTATTCATGCAGATAATTTTCCTTTATCGACAGGCTCCACCCTTCCAATCCCGTCATTTTCTCCGTGTCCAGGCCCCAGACGGTCCCGGGCCGGATGATGAACAGCTGGTCTCTCTCAAAAGGTTCGGAGGAAAGATCGATGGTCAGCAGCCCCTTGCCCTTCGTGATCCAGGTGATCATGAACAGATCATTTTGCCTTGCCGGCAGGATCAGGCGCTCGGAGGATGCGGAGGCCCACCGGATGACCCGGACGGGGTCAGGCAACTCCGGATAGGACGGCTGCTTATCGGACAACAAGACAGGTTTTGGTGGATACATGCGTTCCTGCGTTAGTTATTAGAATTTTGATTACCAGCTTACATACAGCGTTATATTCCCTACTTCATGGTTATAAAGCCCCTTCATCATGGAAGAGGACGTATTTTGGATAAAGGAAATACTGAAATTCCCGGACACCAGTACCGCTCCGTAATTGATCGAATACACCAGCTTATGGAGATCATGATAGGGCTCAAAGGGTTGGGCGGCTGAATGAGTCTCACCATCAGCCTGGGCGGATGGGTCCGCTGCCCCGGGGTCTTTTGCCACGTCTTTCACCGGCGGGGTCTTATTCGGATTGGAAGTGAACAGGCCCCCTTCCAGTAAGGCATTGGTGAAGATCAGTGTCGCTTCCGGCTTGATCACGAAATAAGCCTGGAGCTTGTCTTTGCGCCTGCTGCCCCGATGTTTCCCCGAGGAATATTGGCTTAGATAGCCCTTGAAATAAGGCGTCATTTTCCCGATCCGGATCAGGGGATAGACAGCTACTCCATTTAGCATGGTGCCATAGAACACCTGGCCTCCCCCGATCACTTCTACCGAAGGGCCCGCCACCGACAGTTGCTTTTGAGCCAATTGTTTTTCAGCGGTAAAATTAATATTCAGGAGCAGGTCGTTCCTGAACTGATGGTCCCATCCCATTGGCTTCTGGTAATGGATGAGACGATGTACGGCCTCCTGTGTCTGCCTGGCTAGGGAGGCGGGCCCCATGACCCCCACCACGATCTCTGTCTGGAGATCATATTTTTTCAGGGGATTGTACGAATAAAGCGTGTGGGTGGCGAGCAGGGCGCCCGAGTAAGGATAATCATCCGGTTGGTAGCTGCTTTTGCTGATATCGTTCGGCGTGAACATCAATTGCTCCAATCCCCAGCCGAATACGTTGATACTGCTGTCGCCCGCCTTTGGCAGATTGCGGTCGACCCACCAGCGGGAGGGCCTGTTCTTCGTATAGAACAGGTCTATACGGGTCCCGTTCGTGTAGGCATCATCAGTGCCTTGCCCGCGAATATTGATAAAATCATTGTCTTCGTAAATGCGAAAGAGGCGGGTAGGGGCGCTTTCCTCTTTGCCGGCGGATCCGTTACGTTGTTCCTGTGCGTATAACCTGTCATTTTTTTCGGCCAACAGCAGCCAAAGGGTGATAAGTAAAAAATGTTTCATTGCCTTTCATATTATAATTCCTCAATTATTGTTTCGTAATTCTTCTATTAGTATTTCCGTTCTTTTTATCTATACAGACGTACGCGCCATTTAGTTCATCACAATTGTTGTATATACAACAATGTGAATAAAAAAAATCAGGATCCCAATCTGTCCAACAGTTTTGCCAGGTGAGAAAATTCCTTTTCCGTCAATTTATGCTCGTGCAGGCGGTGGAATTCCCCCAATTTTTTCTCTATCGTCTCCATTAAAGCCAGTCCTTTGTCCGTGATCCTGATCTCCACCCTCCGGCGGTTGTCCTCGCATACTTCCCTGGTTACCAATCCTTTTAATCGCAGCTTTTCGACAAGCCGGGTGGCATTGCTCATCTTATGGAGCATTTCCTCCTGGATGTCGCATAAATTACAGCCTTCCTGAATTTGTCTCTTGAGGATATGCAATACGTTCAACTGCTGTTCGGAGAGCCCAAATGGTTTCAATTGCTCATTCAGCCGGTCGCTGATAGCATAGCCGGTCCGTAAGACGCTTTTAAGACAGCGTTTGTAAGGGCTTAAGCTAGGTTCGACGTCCAGGCATCCTTCCGGTTTCATAATAGTATGAACAATTGTTGTATATACAAATGTATGGGAACTTTTGAATTTCGCCAATTTTTTTTCTCCACCCCTCATCTCAAGGTTCATTCCGTCCGCGGCTTACTTTACCTTATATTTATTATGGTGGAGATTTGCCTGTAATATTTAAACATAACCGATGAAGCAGGTTGCAATCGCCGTTATGCGTTTCTTTTTAGGGGTTAAAAGACCCTCAAAAACTACTAATATGAAGTTGCTTCATCAGCGGGGAGAGCGGATTGATTCCGTTGTCATCCGGGAAGCCGTTATTGCAGATATACCCGCCCTTGCGGCACTCCATGTAAAGACATGGAACGATACTTATCCAAATGTTAAACACCCGCCAACATATGAGATACGGGAATATCAATGGAAGGAGCAATTCCAGGCTGCAGACGGGAAAGATATACCTGTTACGCGAATATCAGCGGCTTGGCCTTGGCAGGTTGCTGATTGGCCACATAGCACGCCGGTTTCTTAGCCTGGGTATAAATTCTATGTCTGTATTCGCCGACGCAATAAACCCATCCTGCCGGTTTTATGAATTAATGGGGGCAGAAAAATCGCGCCATCCTAACGGGAAAGTGAATTACGGTGGTTATTTCTGGCGGGATCTGTCAAAGCTGGTATCCATTTGCATTCCCGAAGACTGATATGAACAACGGATCACTCCTCCCGTATTACATCCACCGGATTTACCCTGGCGACCCGGAATGCCTGGAACCCCACCGTCACCACGGCTAACACCAGCGCCGCACCGCCGGCCTCCACCAACACCCAGCCATCCATCGCCGTACGATAGCCAAAGTCCCGCAGCCAGCTGTTGGCCAGGAACCATGCCAACGGCGAGGCAATCGCTATCGCCGTTACCACCAGCAGCAGGAACTCGCGGCTTAATAGCAACGACACACTTGCCACGGTAGCCCCCAGGACCTTGCGGATACCGATCTCCTTTGCCCGCCGGCTCGCGGAGAATAACGCCAGTCCAAACAACCCCATGCACGAGATGAGGATCATGATCACCGTTGCCGATTGCATGAGCAGGGCCGTCCGGTTTTCCTCGATGTACAGCCGGTCGATCGTATCCTTCAGGGAACTGGATGTAAATGGGGCCCGCGGAAAAAGCATCTTCCACTCCGACTCCAGTGCCGCCATCACCTTCTTCGCCGAGTCCCCCTGTACCCCCAGCCGAACCGCCACGCTTCTGGCATCAGTCAGCCACGTAATGATGATCAGCGGCCGGATAGTTTCATGGAAAGAACTTTGGTGATAATCCTTGACAACCCCGAATACCCTATACGACAGATTATTCTCCTGGTAGTAGAGTACCTTTCCCAACGCCTGCGACGGTTCGTTGAACCCCAGTGCGCGGGTATACGTTTCATTGATCAACACCGGTATCACATTTTCCCCCTCATAGATATTGCCCCCTGCCACCAGCTGCATCTGGTAAAAGGGAATAAAGTTACTGCCCCCGATCTCCACTTCTACCCTCGTCTCTCTCGCCGCCCTGGTCGTATCCCAACGGCCCACAAAGGTCGCCATCGGATGCTCCCGGCCCATGGGCGCATTCCCTTGCAGGATCGCCTCTTTTACACCCGGCAGGTTACTTACCATCTCGGCGTATGTCCGCATCTGACCCGGCGCCGCCCCCGGATAATCCACCGTTACCACCCCATCGCTGTTAAAACCTGTATCCGCATTCCGCATATACCGCGCCTGCCGGCCAATCACAAGCGATCCGATGATGAAGAGCAGGGAAATGGAAAATTGGAAAATGATCAACGCCCGTCGCAGTCCCACACCACCCGTTCCGCTTTTATCCAGCGATCCCTTAAGACTTAGCACGGGCAGATAAGAAGACATCAGCCGGGCCGGATAAAACCCTGCTATCAGCGTCGTAAACACCGTCATCCCCAGCAGGAACAACCAGTTGCCCCCATCCCAAAACCGAAATCGTACCCCGGCCGGAATACTGTCGCCAAACAACTTTAACGCCGGCAATACCAGCAATAGGGAAAGCGCCAGGGCGCACACCGTCAGCAGCAGTGTCTCGATCAGGAACTGCCCGACAAGCGCTCCCCGGTTGCTTCCCATCACCTTGCGAATGCCCACCTCCTTCATTCGCTGGAAACTCTGGGCAGTCGAGAGGTTGATAAAATTGATGATGGCCAGCCCCAGAACGAACAGCGCCACCCACATCAACGCATACAGCAGCGGCAGATAGGCCTTTGGGAAATCGTCGCCCGTATCGGCAGGATGAAAATCCGGTGTATAATGCATATCGCGCAGCGATTGCAGGTACAGCCGCAGATGACTGGCGCCCCTGAAAAGCACCGGCGCGGGGATTAGCTTGTGGAGGTATTCAGTGAGTTCCGCATTCACACGCGCAGGGTCTACCCCCTTTTCCAATCGCACAAAGGCCTGCGAGTGCCGCGGTTGCAGACTGCTCCAATCTGTCGTAGGAATACGCTCCCGCAGCCAGGTTTCCGGCGCCGTGCTTATAGGGATAAAAGAAGTATAGTTGAGATCGGAAGGCCGGTTCCAGTCTCGTACGATGCCCGCCACCGTTAGCGTCAGGCTGTCGTCATAGATCACCTTCCGACCCAGCATCCGTTCCACCCTATCCGTACCAAAATATTTCCGCGCCACGCTCTCGGCCAGCACTATGCGCCCCGGCTCATCCAGCACCGAAGGGCTGCCCGCCAGCCACACATGCGGAAAGAGGCGGAAGAAATCCGGTCCCGTCAAAATGGTGGACAGCGCATAGCTGCCTTCCTGTCTATTATCGTAGGTCTTCATGACCTGGCCATTTGCCGAAGGCACCGAGATCGTCGAGCCAAAAACATGGAAAGCCGCCTTAGCCTCGAATCCGGCGATCAGGTGTTCGATCCCTGCCACCTCCTTGAACGGGCTGTTGAGAAAGATCACATTGCCATCCTTGTCCCGCACATCGCCCACAATGCGATAGACCCTGTTTGCATCAGGGTGAAAATTATCGAAGCTCAGCTCGTACCGGCCGATAAGATAGATCACGATACAAACGCAGATGCCGACGGCCAGCCCAAGGACATGGATCAGCGAATACCACCGTTGCCGAAGGATATTGCGCCAGGCTACTTTCACCGAGATGGCATTCACAGACATAGAAAGACTTTTGTGAAACCATATCCGGTAATTCTATGCCAGACACGTAACTGCTTTGATAGTCAGGGAAATACTATTTCGTCGTAGGGCTGCCCGTCCGGTAACGATACAGCTGCTGTCCGCTTAAATACCTGGAGTTCGTACTTCCAGGACCGTACAATACCTTGTATCGAAAGCATACATTCCGGGTTTAAATTAAATTGTTAAGTAGTTGCAGATCAGCAACTGGTGAATCTGGCACAGGTCCTGCAACATATATAGCGATCTTTTGAAAAAAATAAAAAATTATGTTTAGGATCTACCTCAAGTCAGCCCTCCGAAACCTCACAAGGAACAGGACCTATAGCTTCTTAAATATATTCGGGCTGGCCACCGGCATGACTGCCTGCATCGTGATCCTTCTATTTGTATTTTATGAAAAGAGTTTCGATAGCATGCATCACAAAAACATCTACCGGCTCAATGAAGTGGAGACATTTACCAGTACGGCGACCTCTCAGAAGGAAGCGGCAACCATGTTCCCGATGGGGCCGACGCTGAAAGACGAATTCCCCGAAATCCTGAACTACAGCCGCGTGGACGGCAACAAACAATACGAGATGACCTATGGGGAGAAAAGAGTGTTCTTCCCGCAGACCTACTTCGTGGATACCGCTTTTCTCCGGATGTTCGACTTTCCGCTCCTGGAAGGAAACCGGCAAACCGCCCTGCAAAAACCAAATAGTATCGTGCTGACGGCATCGGCGGCCCGGACATTGTTCGGCAATGCGGACCCCATCGGCAGGACGGTTTCGCACTTCGGGCAGGATACCCTTCTTTTTACGGTAACGGGCATCCTGAAAGATGTGCCCGGCAATTCCCAATTTCAATTCGACGCCCTGCAATCTTATAATACCGTCTACAAACCCAACTGGATGAATCGATGGGGTGATCTTGGGGTAAATACCTACCTGGAGCTCGCGCCTAATACGGAGTTGGCCGCACTGGAAAAGAAATTTCCCGCCTACCTGAAAAAACATGGGGTCGGGGGCAAAGACATACGTTATGCACTGTTTCTCCAGGCGTTAAGGGACGTCCATGCTGATTCCGTCGATTTCATCGACGACGATATCAATTTCCAGAAATTCGATAAGCGGTATACCACTATTTTCATGGCCGTCGGTCTCCTCGTGCTGCTCATCGCCTGCATTAATTTCATGAACCTGGCCACCGCCCAGTCGGCGGAACGGGGCAAAGAGGTGGGCATCCGAAAAGCGATCGGCGCCTTGCGCATGCAACTGGGTGTCCAGTTCCTTGGCGAGACGGTCCTTTTATCCCTGATCGCGCTGGTCATTGCCCTGGGGCTGGTGAGCCTGGTGCTGCCGTATATGGATAAACTAAGTGGGCGGGACCTTAGCCCCCTTTTCTTCGTGCATCCCGGACTGCTGGTGGGGGTGTTGATCGGAACGATCCTGCTCGGAATATTATCAGGGTTGTATCCGGCCATCTACCTGTCTTCTTTTCAGCCGGTAAAGGTCCTGAAAGGCGGGGGTGAGTCGGGCAAGAGCAAAAGCACTTTTAGGAATATCCTGGTGGTAGGGCAGTTCGCCAGCGCCATCTTCCTGATGATCGCCACCATTCTCGTCTTTCGGCAACTAAATTATATGCAGAAGCAGGACCCCGGGTTTGACCGCGACCAGGTGATCACCATACCGCTGCATGGGATCACCTCGGGTAAATATGCTTTACTGAAAGATGAATTGTCAGCCAGTCCGCTGGTGACAGGGGTCACCGGGGCGCACGACCAGTTGGGGAGTCATTGGGGACAGTTTGGTTTCGGATTCTGGCCGGGCAACGGCCCGATGCGGGTACTGTTCACCCCCGGGCTGTTCGTGGATCCCGATTATCTGAGCCTTTATAAGATCCAATTGGTGGCGGGCCGGAACTTCTCCAGGGAGAAGGTTGCGCTCGCGAGAGAATACATCATCAACGAGACCATGGGCAGGGAACTGCTCAAAGATCAGCCAGGAATGCCACTATCCTCGCTGATTGGTAAGCATTTCGGGGGCGATACGACGGGGAGCATCGTAGGCGTTGCCAAAGACTTCAATTTCAATTCCCTCCACTATAAGATCGAACCCATGTTCCTGGGTAATCAAACGATGTGGGGATTCAGCACGCTGTCGGTGAAAATAAACGGTAGGCAGGCCAGCCAGACCCTCGCGTTCATTCAGTCCATCTGGAAGAAAGTTCTACCGGAGTATCCCTTCAACTACCAGTTCCTCGACGATCATTTTAAGGAGCTATACAGGACCGATACCCAGGTATCCCAGATGGCCGCTATCATGGCCGGTCTGGCCATCCTCATCTCCTGTCTGGGTCTGTTCGGGCTGGCCTCCTTTTCCACGGAGAAGCGGACCAAGGAGATCGGCATCCGTAAGATCCTGGGCGCCTCCGTAAAGGATGTCGTCTTATTGCTGTCCAAACATTTTATCGGGCTGGTGCTGATCGCCAATTTGATCGCCTGGCCGCTGGCATGGTGGGCACTCCATCGGTGGATCCAGGGTTACGCGTATCGGGTGGCTATCAGCTGGTGGGTGTTCGTCCTGGCCGGCATAGCCGCGCTGCTGATCGCGCTGGTGACGGTGAGCTTCCGCGCGGTCAATGCTGCCTTATCGAATCCCGTAAAGACGATGCGTTATGAATAGCCTTCTTTATTCTCAAAAGAACTTCTTTCATTTACTATTTTTGCAGTCGCGCTATGGATATATTTCTTTTTTACAGGAAAAATATACCCAATTTGAATAAATATCTTTAGTTGGATTTAGTTGTGATAAAATTGTTAAAACCCGGATTCTATAATCCCCCTTTGTATATTGATAAAACAATGCGAGGGAGAACTTAAATTTTCGGGTATCATTCATGTGTAAAGTGTCAAGATACGATGGTGGATTATCTATACGGGCATCACCCTGGATGGTTACATACTTCCCATTAATTTTCTTTTGTGCTTCTATCAGAAAAAATCCTTCACCATGCACATATCCTATAACGCCATCTTTTGGGAGCACCAAAGGCGCCCGCTGCTTTGATGTAATGGTAAGATTGATAGTCAGGTCATGCCAGGTTAAAATTTCGGCTTTCGGGATGGTCAGGTGAAATTCAACTGAATCTTTGTATGCTGAAAAAGCATCATAATAGGATGTAGTTAAAATGAATAAAACAAGTAGGCCGATTAAAGATTTTCTTTTCCTTTGACGGCGTATCATTTATCATCTCTTTTTGTTAACAGTAAACTCAGATACCTTGTATTCACTTTGCTACCTAGTTGTAGCATCTGTCCCAATAGGATGCAATAATTCTTTAATTTTCTCGACAAAATGCAAAGCGCTGTTTTCTCCCTTGTCTATGGCCCCCTGTTCTAATTCTATTTGACGCACTTCTAAAAATTTCAAAGCTTTGCTTTTAGCTCTATTCGATATTGTTGGAGAAAGTTCTTCTACTATTCCATATGCCATTAGTCTTGCTTCATATGCTTGTTCGCAGACGATTTTGATAAGTGAGATAAAATGTTTTTTCATGTCGAAGCCTTCTAAAGAATGTACAAGAGAGCCATTATTATTAAATGTGCTTTTATCATTTATCTTTTTAATAATATAGGGAATAGCTTTATCGTAATGAAGTTCTTCGAAAATAAAAGATAAATGATTTCGAACCAAGACATTTTTTGTAACCATGAATATTCTTAACAATTCCTCTTTATCATCTTCATTAAGGTTTTTTACGTCAATTAACTTGATGGATTTATACAATTCATTATTCATATGCTTCGTGTTGTGTAAAAAAATTAAGGTAATGCTGCTGCTGCTGCTAATGATGTTCCGCCAGTTTCTGGGGCTAAAAGGGCTGCCCCCCCCCATCCTTGCTAAGCCCGGGGGGAAGGCTAGTATATTGGCTTAAGGTCTGCCGGATCTGTTCCTTACGCTGCCGGACAAATTCTTTTACCTGGTCGGCGTCCATCATTTTAGCCTGGAGTTGTTGATATTCGGCCAGGGTAGCTTGCACCTGCGGGCCAGCCTTGGTGGACCCGTTCAGCCATTGAGGGTTTTGCTGGAGGAAGGAAAGACTGCCTTTCAGGGAGTCGGCGTAAGGAAGATATTCCCCGCTGAGTCGGGTAGATGAGCTTCCCGTATCCGTTGCTATCTTATGGGAGAGGGCGGCATATTGCGCGGCTGAGTTATTAAATAGATTCTTCGTAGCGTTGGAATCTGCGAAGCTATTCAGCTTTTTCTTCAGCCTTGCCTCGCGCCGGGCCATCTTGGCAAGGGTTTTCTCTGTCTGCCGGGTGAGTTGTTGATCGAGCGCTGCCGTCTTGCCTTGCAGACGGATGAAAAGTTTGGAAGGAAAGTTAAGTACCTGGTCCGCCAGCCCCTGCTGCTCTGAACCCCGCTGCTGCTCCTGGGAAAAGGCACGCATAGGCAAACAGCATACCAGCAGCAGTAAGCCGGCTACGGTTATTCTCATGTGACTGAAAAATTAAAGTTTAATGGCTCGAGAAAGATATTTCTCTAATACCGAAAGCAACTTACTTAAAAAAAGGATTCGAACATTTATGGGAACTCTTCCTCCATACGGTTTTGCACCGTATTTCCCGCAAGCCCTGGCTGTTCAGCGTGCTGATTTTCCAATAGGCGCGTCGATTTTCGTGATAGACGCGTCAACAGCCCCAAAATATTTAAATGGATCTTGAAGTAAAATTCAGTAAAACTACTTCACCACGCGCAGAAGACTCGATCCCTAAATCCCTTCGGTCGCCGTAGCCCTGCGTAGGCGACTCATTTCCGCAATCCCGAAATCCCAAAATGATAACTCCCCGAACCCAGGTTCAGGATCAGCCAACCGGTCTCGACCCCCTTGACCTCGATCTCCTTTAGCGAACCCAGCGGCTTTCCCCCTTCTGTCACCATCGCCCCATCCCAGGAAGGCAGGTACACGCTTGCCGTGGTATTGGCAGGTATTTCCACATCCAGCAGCAGCCCGCCTTCTTCCACCCGCCAGTGGGAGCTGACCTTGCCGTAATAGGTCTGCAGATCGGCTTCTACGCTCGTCATCCCTCCGCCGGGATGCGGTTGGATCCGGATATGTTTGTAGCCGGGACCGTCCTCATAGGTATCGATCCCCGCAACGACCCGGTACATCCAGTCCCCGATGGCGCCATAGGAATAATGGTTGAAGGAATTCATGCCCGGCGTCTGGAAGCTGCTGTCCGGGCGGATGCCATCCCATCTTTCCCAGATCGTGGTAGCGCCCATTTTCACGGGATAGAGCCAGGAGGGGTAGCTATCCTGCAGAAGTAATTTGTACGCGATATCCGTGTATCCATAGTCGCTCAGTACATGACAGAGATAGGGAGTTCCCAGGAACCCCGTGGTCAGATGCGTACGATAGTCCTTTATATTCTCCACCAGTCTTTGCGCTGCCTGCTTTCTTTCCGCCTCGGGCAGCATGTCGAATTGCAAGGCCAGGGTATAGGCCGTCTGCGTACCCGAGACGAGCCGGCCGCTGGGGGTCACGTATTCCCGGTGAAAGGCATCTTTTATTTTTTTGAGGAGACGGCCATAGTCCGCTGCATCCTGCGTTTTTCCCAGCACGTTAGCCGTGCGGATCAGCAGTTCCGTCGAATGCGCGTAGAAGCATTGTGCGATCAGGTATTTATCGGTAACGGCCGAACGGCCGTCATTATCGTCGAAGGGCCGGTAAAAAAGCCAGTCGCCGAAATGGCTGCCCGTATTCCAGAGATCGTTCCTGCTTTGTCCCTTCATATAATCGACCCATGCCTTCATACTGGGATATTGGTCTTCCAGTACGCGCTTATCTCCATAGGCCAGGTACACATTCCAGGGAATGATCGTGGCTACGTCGGACCAGCCGGTGCTGCGGTCATCCTTCCCCAATACATTCGGGATCACAAAGGGCACCGTCCCGGAAGCGCCCTGGTCGGCCGCAACGTCTTTCAACCACTTGGCAAAGAAATTATCTACCCCGCGTATATACGCGGCCGTTCGGGAGAACACCTGCGCGTCTCCCGTCCATCCCAGCCGCTCATCCCGCTGCGGGCAATCCGTAGGGACATCCAGGAAATTGCCTTGCTGCCCCCATTCGATATTATGCTGCAATTGATTCACCAGCGTATTGGAACACTGGAAGCTGCCGGTCTTGGGCATATCGGAATACAGCGCGACGGCCGTAAAATGATCGGGGAGGAGTTCACCGGGATATCCTTCGATCCGGATATAACGGAATCCATGAAAAGTAAAATGGGGTTCGAAGCTTTCTTCTCCGTCCCCTTTCAGGATATAGGTATCCTGCGCCTTGGCTATCCGCAGGTTGTCCGTATAAAAATTTCCTTCCTTATCCAGGACCTCCGCATGCGAGATCCGGATCTTGTCCCCGGCCTTTCCCTTCACTTTTACGACGACCCAGCCTACGAGGTTCTGACCGAAGTCGATCAGTTTCTCTCCCTTCGGGGTGGTGAATACTCTTTTGCCCGTAAAGGTCTCATGTTTCCGGACAGGTTCGCTGGAAGAGGCCAGTAAATGTTCGAAGGGCAATGCTGCCGTTTTCACGGAAGGCCAGCCCGCATCATTATAGCCGGCCAGGGTCCAACCGGTCTTTTCTTCCCGCCCGTCGATCGTCTCCCCGTCATAGATCTCCGAATTGCGGATAGGCCCGGCCGTGGCTTTCCAACTGCCATCCGATGCGATGATCTCCGAGCTGCCGTCGCTGTACCGGATCTCCAACTGGAACAGGAGGGCGAGGTCCTTGCCATAGAAATTATGCTGTCCTCCCCAGGCGATAAAGCCGCGGTACCAGCCGCTGCCCAGGGTGACCCCGATCGTATTCTTTCCGTTCTTCACGAGATCGGTCACATCGTAGACCTGGTACTGCAATCGTTTATTATAAGAGGTCCAACCGGGCGTCAGATAGGCGTCACCGATACGGCGGCCATTGAGCTGCGCTTCATAAAGACCATGCGCCGTGATCGTGGCCGTGGCCGAACCCACCTTTTTTCCGGAGCTGAATTCCTTTCTGAACAAAGGGCTCGCCTGCAAGGTGCTTTCTTCCGCATAGCCCGGCTGGATCCATTGGGCCTTCCAGTCGGTGGGACTGAACATCCCCGTGAGCCAGAAGGCGGGACTGCTCCAGGCCGAAGCCTTGCCGCCGTTGTCCCATACGCGTACCTGCCAGGTATATCGCTGTCTGGATTCGAGGGCCGTCCCCGCATACGGTACTTGTACGGATTGTGCGGAAACCACCTTCCCTGAATTCCAAACCGGCTTTTTTCCATCGGCGCCGGCGCTTACCCGGATCTCATAGGCCGCCTGCACGATATTTCGCTGCGTGCCGGACAATTGCCAACTGAGGCGCGGTGCCTTGTTATCGAGACCGATGGGATTGGAAAGGTTTTCCGTGAGCAGGTGCTGTACGGTCACCTGTGCGATACAAAAGAAGGCGGATAGCTGCAGAAAGGCAACGATGCAAAGTTTTTTATACATGGCAGGCATTGATGAAAGTAGATGATCGGATAATTGTTCAGGCCTTAAATATAAACATTGAGCGCCAATTGGCATCCTGATCTATCCTGCCGCGAGCCTTCGTCCGCTAGAGCAGCGTAAGATTTTTTGATTTGTAAGCCTGCAGTTCAGGACTGTCCGGGGATAGTTCCGTGATAAGGAAATCGATCTCATCCATATCTGCGATCTTCATTTGCATGGAAGAATTTAATTTCTCGGAGATGGCCAGGATCGCCACTTTTTCCGCTGCCTTGATCATGGCTTTCTTGACCTGGATGGTCTCCCAGTCAGAATCTGTGAGGCCTTTGCTGGAATCAATGGCATTCGTTCCCAGTATGCACAGATCCGCCCTGATATTTGCCAGATATTCGAAGACCTCTCCGCTGACGGTCATCTGGCTGTAGGCGGACACCTGGCCCCCGATCATGATCGTTTTTATCATGGGCTTATCCAACAGCTCTACGGCAGTCAGCACATTCACCGTTATAAAAGTTGCTTTTAAGGTATTCGGGATCTTCTGAATGAATTCCCTGGCCGTGGTCCCTCCTCCGATCAATACGATGATATCGTCTTTCAACAGCTTCAACGCTTTCTCCGCAATGATAAGCTTATTCGACTGTGCATAGGTTTCCTGGTCATGCCCGTAATGATAGGCAGCCGACAT
>Ga0307516_10003452_pt1 | contig 20263 bp, 21 predicted proteins | sample 19_EM_MG_FD_203310 | JGI IMG/M metagenome (GOLD analysis project Ga0307516, IMG submission 203310) | Populus trichocarpa ectomycorrhiza microbial communities from riparian zone in the Pacific Northwest, United States - 19_EM | ecosystem: Host-associated > Plants > Roots > Unclassified | place...
CACGAATCTGAGCACAGAGATAGGCAATAGCAGGATGGAGTGGTTCAACAACATTGTCACTGACAGCTTCAATATGCCTGGCAACCACATGGAGAGCTTGATTGAGAGAAGGAGGTTCATTGGTAGGTGCACTGGTAGGAACTAGTATTTTAAAGTCCAGTCCTAGGACCGCAAAAAGACCGACAACCGGACCGAACTTTTATCGGTTGCAACTGGACTGCGGTTGCGGTCCTGGGGGGTTGGGGATCAGTCCGGTTGCAGTTGCATGAAGTTGAGGGAAAATGAAAAACCAGTTGCAAACCAGTTGCAACCGGTCTTTGTTGAGACCAGTTGCAGGGTTACATGTAGGTCAAGACCCCCTATATTGTGCATTTCCAGTACCCAACTGATCTGTGCAAAACTACTACCCCCCAGAAATGCGCAAAACAGGTGGCTTGTTTTGCATGCATTTTCACAGATAAACCACTAGTTAATAATAATTAATCAAGTAAATACCTCAAAAATGCGCAGAACTACTGCCACCCAGAAATGCACAAAACAGAGGGTTATATTTTGCGTGTTGAAATTGCCAAATTTTACTGTTGGCTGGGAATGCAATCGGTCTTTGTAAAAACCAGTTGCAACCAGTTCAGTTGCACCTCCTAGGTGTAGCGCAACCGGTCCATGTCGGTTCAGTTGCGGTCTTCACATTTTTGAGGATTTGTAAGACCGGTTGCGGTCCAGTTGCCCCCCAAAAAGGTGAAAAGACCGGACTGGACCGGACTTTAAAACACTAGTACAGTCGCAATGATAGACCGCCCTGCGAAGGAGCATCCAGCGAGTGCCTTCAGCCCAGCCTGTGCGTCAAGGGCATCTATAAACTTGACATACACCTGCCCGACACCAGTGGCTTCATCTGTGTGCTGTGCATCGAGAGCAGACTGGAAGGCTGTCTTGCCAGCCACAAATTTTGTCTTGTCCTTCTTTACTGGCTGAGGGATACGCAGATCTTCTATGGCACCGTATGAAGAGCATTCTTCCTTGACATCTTCATATATGTCGCCATATTCCTGGTCATCTACGAGATCCTCAGGAGTGACCATGTTGAGCATGAGCAAGATATGTGCATCCAAAGTGTTGCTTTCACCAGCTGGCATAATGGGGCGAGGTATTTCTGGGAACTGGTTATAGGGCAAGTTGGGCATTCCTGGTTTGGCACCGACAGATGCATGTTGCACTATGAGATATTTGTCACCAAGTTCCATACTGTTCAAGCTTTGAATAGCGATGTCAGTAACTGAGGCATCCACATATTTGAAGAATGCAAATCCCTATTGCATGGTTAGTTGGCAGTGAAGAGTACGTTACATGCCTCTCACCTTTGAAGGACCATTTCCATTCTCCCAAATGAGGTTGAAAGCTTTGAGCTCACCAAAGCTCTTGAGCAATTCTTGTACCTGCTCCTCATTGAGGTAAGCTGGTAAACCTCCAATGAATACTTTGTTGATTGAGTCTGGAACATTGGTGGAAACGACACCAGGGACATGGATGCTGACTGGGATCATCTCGGGACCGCCATAATCTTTTGGTCTAAGGATTTTCAATGGACCATTGATGAAGATGGTGCCATCAAATGCCATGGCTGCTGTTGCATCTTCGGCGCTTCAAAAACTAGATGAAGTTATGTAAGTGTCATCAGATTGAGCCATATCGCAGTGTCACCAACCTCAACGAATGCATAATTTTTCTCATAGTTGCACTGAACTGTGAGGATGGGTTTGCCTGGACCACCTGTGCCAATACTCATTTTGATCATCTTGCTGTTGAAGAAGTGAGCCAGGTTCTGCTTGTTGACATCAGATGTGATGCTGCCAATATAGAGGCACTGGGACTGCCTAGACAAGTTAGGGTTACTGCCTATGCCCATTCCGAATGTCTGGATAGCAATTGGGAGCAGGAGACCTGGAATACTGAGAATCGGCAGAACCTGGGTACGGTTAGCACCAGGGAGATTGAAGAGACCTGTAGATTGAAGGTTATGGTCAGACAAATCCAGCACATGACGACGCTCTCCTACCAGTTTGTTTCACTTGCATGGCAGAATACTGCTCATACCCTGGCACATGGACATCCCATCCAGAGGCCTTGCATCTGCGCTGTGACAGGGGAACACTCCCTTCAGGAGTTGGTGACCTCCTCTCTGGCATAGTGCCACCGCCAGCATCTTTCCATGCTCAACCACCTCCGCCTCTGCCCCCTCCTTTACGAGCAGGAGAGCCCTCTTCACACCCTTGACGGTGACCACGCTCATCATCATGCCTGAACTTGCAGCACCTATCATCATCCTGCCTATGTTCCTCGTGCTGTTCCCTCTCCACACGCAGTGGCCCACCATCACTGCCACCAGCGCCACCATAGTCTCTGCGCCTATCGTCCCTTCGCAACAAGTACCGCTCCCTCTCCCTATGCTCCCTCTCCCTGTCCTGCTCTCCACGATGTCCATCTCTATGGCCATACTCACACTCCCGATCACAATGTCCGCCGCTGCCACTACCATCTTCATGCCTGCTCCTTCATTCATGGTCATCGTTGCGGTGTCCTCATTCTAGAAAACAAAAACAAAAAGGGAAACAAAACCAAAAAGTTCTCTTGAGCAAATCTGCGGTGCTGCTGCTGACAGGACGGGATGGATGGATTCAGCAGGAGATGCAGGTGGGGTGGAGATGAGACTATGGGCCCTCAATGCTCGATAGGCTAGCTAGCTATATGAAAAAAAGGGACACACACACGCACATGCATGTGCAATGAAAGTGGGGAGGGGGAGAGAGGAATGCACCGATGAGCATTGTCATTGTCGCTGCAAAAAATAAAGGGAGAAGGGGGGGAAGAGCACAGGAAAAAGAAAAGAAAGAAGTCAAGTACCTCCATCGCCTCTTTTTGAGTATGACCCGGCTTTGACTGCCAAAGTGAAAAACCTGCATATAGTATCTGTGTGACGAAGGATTATGTCTTAACTTACTTCCTGCATCTTGGAGTCTGAGGGTGTTTACTTATTGAGGTGATGAGTGAGAGAAAGACAAAAGGGAAGTGCTGACAGTAGACCCCTGACACTGCTGCACAGCTTCCCAGTGAGACTTGGCTCACAGCACTTGTCTCTTACATCTCTGCTATGTCCACCGACTCACCCTATGCTGCAGACACTCAAGTCTCGCTTCGTACGATGAACTAGAGGTGCATGCATTGTTCACTTGATCCCGTTTGCAGAACTCACCCACATCACCCAGGTCCTCCAATTACAATACCAGACAGAACTTGCCCAGTCACACATCACCCTCATGAAAAGCCCCAACCACAAGCATGGAAATTGCAGATCGGCAGAAATGAGGAGGAATGGGGCAGCGACCAGGAAAGGAAACACATCTGCCTCATGGCACATGCAATTCCACAAGTCACACTCAAATCTCTGAAATCAGCTTCCTGCGCGCGTTGGTCATCCTCCAGCTCTGGTTCAGGTCACAGACCTTGCTCGCCAACTCAGATACCCAGTCATGTTCGATGTCAAGGTAGGGCTTGATGTGCATGGTCGACCACCGTGTTGTGTAGCTCATGGGGTGGTGGAGTGGTCACCTGTCTCATGTGACGTAAAAATGAAGCAACCATCAGGAGGGCCACAGATTTCGCTTTCCATATCCTGTAATGCCAGTGAAGAGGCTGGTCAGCTAGTATCAGCATCAGCATACATCAACTTCCACAATGACGCCAACTGCTGGCTCAGCGAAGAGCTGAACTGACCTTGCGTTGACTCCGCCTACATCAAATTTACACCAAATATGCCACCCAAAGTACTCATTGCCACCGCATCACCCAAACCATCAAAAGCCACGTATGATCTCTGCAACGAGCTTGTGGGCATGTTTTTCAGAGGAAGAAAGGAAAGGGTTTGAAGTGGGGTAGATTAGGGGTGAGGAAGGGGCCAAGCATTTGGTGATTGTGAACGAGGTCATGAAAAAGCAGAGTGAGTGTTCTTCACGCTGCACAGGTACTTGTGTTCACTGACAGAGCACTACCCCAGCTACCCAGTGCATGATTGCAATGTGTTGATTTGCCTTGCAAGCGGCTACCCGAATGAATTTTACTTGCTTGTATGTACTCTGTGGTAGATCAGTGATCAACAGAAAGTACTCTTCTGACACACTGGGTCGGAAAGCTGCTGCCCGAGGATCTAATGCTCATGTGGTAGTATGCATGCTACACAGTCAGCAGGATAGTTGCATCAATCCCATTGACTGGAACACCGCAATTGTATATCAAGTCTTTCTGAGCATACTCACATATCCCCTCACCACTATACTTGCAACCCATCCACACCGCATTCCCAAATGGATACTGGGGGTACAACGGGTATCAGGATGCATATCGCCCAGGTAAGTCAGTAGATACATCTCAAACCATTGACTGAATTTGTTCCAGCCCATGGCCGAAGAGGCCAGGCATGTATTGAAAGCTACCGGGTAACATACAATGCTTTTGGGCACTCAAACATACTAACGTGGTGTTCTAGGAACTACGATGACAGTGAATGGGTGTGATCCACGATGATTAAGTTCACAACCCGCTCCCGACTGCTTGTTGTTTATGTTCTCTTTGGCCACAGTTTGTGCAATCAAAGCTGAATGAACCATGCTTGTATCGCTCTAGGTAAACACAGTTGTGGTCTTTTTCTGATCTTGTACTACATAATTCCAACAGGATGAGTAGCCAACATATCGAGAACATTGTTTGCTTGGAGCAAATGATGTGGCCCATTTATCGCTCTTGCAGGTGAGAATTTGCACCACAAAGCTATCCCAGAACCTGGGAAGCACCTTCAAGTTGATGTCTGTGCAATGAAGGTTTGTTGCGTGTGTATGAAACTGACTGTGTCAGCAGTGCACCTAGGTATGTACGTGAAAAGGGAATGTCCAAACTCATGGTTATTTTCACTGATAGGAAGAGGAGTAGCAGCCTGTTCACTCTATCAAGTGTGAAAGGATATTTTATTGGTTGTGGTTGTGACAGGCACCATTTTGTTCGGATCCGCTGATGGGAGGACAAAGTAACATGACATGTGTGAATATGATTTATTACCACCTGGTCACCTGGCTGGGTGACCGAGGACTGAATTCACAGGATTACCTCAGGTCTGGATCACTCCCTAATCTCGGCAAACACCCACTATGCAGACAACAGAGACAAGACCCAGATTTCAACCAGGTTTGTGGGGGCACGTTGACCTTGGACAGATGGTGAACAAGCTCTCAGGTATCTTTTATTGCCAATTCAGGGGGTATACCCTCTGCAACTGTTTGTGGCTGCACAGCTGGCGAGTAATCCCCCTAGATATTTGTGCTAATACATGGGACACATTGTAGTATCCCTAGTAATGATGTATAACTATATTTTATAAACAAAATGGTAGCAGCGAAACACAAGCTAACCAAGAACTGACAGGGGGGACTGCCACGTCAGTGAATACCATTCCTCACTAAAAGAAGACCAAATGGTGCACCTCTTAACTGTTTGCATGTTGAAGACTGGGCAAGGTCCTGATCTGCGTATGGAAGTCGATGCTCGTTCATCATCATCCCTGGGTGCCATCAAGGGCGGGGTGGGATAAGAAATGATTAAAACCTCCGATATACGTAGTCTGTAAAGGACTTACAGCATAGGTAACTTCATGGTAATAAAAGGCAGGAAGCGCATCTGCCAGACACCAAGCAAACATCATTGTACCATGGATGTTGGTTCTTGATGACAGACTTGCAGATCATCTGCAATGTATGTCTATACATGAGCGCGTCAGTTCAGCATCTGATGGAATGGGTGGACCTGGAAGCATAGTAGGTGTCGAATTCCACAGCCCAGCCAGAAGCAATGGGACCCTACACCAGGTGATTACAATTCAGTTACAACCTTGAATTCCATGGGGGTGCCCCTGTTTCTGTGGTGGGCTCCTCCAAAAACATAGGGGGATCAGAGCAGTCGGTCACAGGAACAAAATGGGATATGAAAGGCATTGCAATGGCTCGACCAAGAGGTCCATGTTGTCCGCTTGTGGGATGCAGTGAACCTTCATGGATGTGAGTTCACTACATTGATCAATCAATACCTTGGCGAGAAGACTGTGGCCATTATTGCATTGCCTGCTTGCCACTAAAAGAGGATGTTGAGAGAAGTCGGCTCCGTGCAAGGATGGTGTCGATGAGCACTGGGTGAAGAGTCTTCCTGCTTGTTCCCCAGAATGGGGTGTCAACTACCAGCTTGGAGGTCAAATCGAGTATAGAATTGAGCTGGGGTTGAGGAGAGAAGGTGAGTTTGGATGATCTGGAAGAAGACATTGATGACATCTAGTGCAAACCTGTCAAGGATGGAAGCAAAGCGTCAGCTTTGTGAACAGTTGACAAGGATAAAGAAAGCAGATCACATTGAACATTAAGACAGAATGAGAGGGGGACTGTGTAGTGGAAAGCACACAAACTGAGATGCCATACTACGAAGGAAGAGGCCCAGTGGAGGATGATGGTGCACTGGGCTCTAAAACCCTCCTCCTTGAGTTTGCTGGCCATCTCACCTCAGCAAGGTGGCATAAGAGAATGATCGTGATCTTTGAGGCGATGCAGAGGGAATAGGAGTAAAGAAACCTTGCAGGCTAGCTGATGGAGATGGAGCCCGAGCAGACATGCAAGGGCAACAGGTGAAGAGATCCATCATGGATACCACAGACCACATGCAGTTGCCAACCCCCCTGCTTGGGGGCAACATGTGGACCAGCAGCAGTGTGGGTGCATGTTTGCAATGAGGCATTTTGTACCCTTCTTCAAACTCTTACCTCTACCAGCTAACCGTCTGCCAGAAGTTTCAGAATTATAATCCCTCTCTGACCAATGCCTAAGAAAAACCACAAGACTGCACCAAAACTGTCCAGCGGAGACATGGTATGTCAACTTGACAACTTATTATGATACCGAGTAGGGCTTGAACTAATACTAGTCGTCTCAGCAGCTACCTCGCGCCTCTACCCCCACGGATGTGGACTCAACCTTGACTACCAAAGGAAAGGCAACGCTCAAACGACTTCACCACCGCTTGTGAAACATTTTTTCCAAGGTATGTTGGTGCCATAAACGCAATCTCTACCAGTTTGACAAACAGGGAGCACCACAGCGAGATGAGCCAAATGGCCCTGTTCTAGGACAAACAGAAGTGCTGCCTGTGCAGTCTGCCCATGGTCCTCTCATAACAAGTCCTGCTCTCAATCCATTCCAGGGAGAGGGGTTGTCTGCTTCATCTGATCAAGTAGGTTCAGCTTATCTGTGTGTGCTGGTCTGATCTGAACTGTTTATGCACAATGATACACAACTAGCCCACTCCAGTTGTTCCTGAAGTCCCCGTAAACACCCCTCAAGCCTCCACTGTTGGAGCTGATCCTGGCAGCACTTCAGTGCAAAAAGATAAAGGTCAACCTCCTCCCGTGGTATGTACATATATTGTCTCATGCACTTCCAGTGCTTAAGGGTTCAGCTACATAGGTGCCAGATGATGACAAGCCTACTCAAACCATTCTCCAGGACGCAGAGAAGAAGCTATTGGATATCAATCCCATTCCTGGTGCTGCAGAAACTGGTGTCAATGCAACAGACCTTGCTAATACTGTGGTGACCATCATAGATACCATCAATGCCACATATCTTCAACCTCTGAAGACCTTCAATACCATCGTCAATACCATTGCTAATGTTAGTTTCGTTGCTTGAATATGCTCTGATCCTGTCTGATGGCCATCCATAGGTACACCCATACACTCAGATGGCATTGAGTGCATTGAGTATAGTGCATACATCATACCACATGTGGCTGTTGATGTAATCCTGGACAGATGATCCTGGCTCAAGTGAACCTCGACGTGTCTATTGCTACTCTCCTCTCTAGAGTCAGAGACACCTACGTACTTATCCTGGAAAACAAGTCTTTGTCCAAGATTAATGCCATGAAGGACATGCTGGTACAAATCGCCCAGATAATATGGAATGTGCATTTTTCATCTCACAGTACTCAGACACCAAGAGCTTCTGTAGGCTGCCTCTTTGTTTCTTCCTTTTCATAGGAGTTCACCTCCTTCACAGGGCATAGACTTGGGAAGAATGTCTTTGATGAGACAGATGCCAAGGTTGCAAACTACAACTCGAAGTTAGATCAACTGATGCAAGGTCTTCGAGATCAGGCACTCCTCAATGTCCAAGCAGGTGTCCAACAGGTCAGGCAAGACCTTAGTGTGGGTATCCAGCAGATCCAGGAAGACCTTACCTTGGACTCTCTGGTTTGCACCAGCCAAGTCGGACTGGATACAGGCAAGAAGTGTCTCGATGGTACAAGAACTGAGATCTTGAACAAGATCCTGGACTGGATGAATAGCCCAAACCCAGCAACACCACCAATCTTCTGGCTTTATGGTCAAGCTGCAAGGGGGAAATCTGCCATCGCCCACACAATTGCTTTACATGCACAGAATCTTGGCATGTTTGGGTCCTGCTTCTGCTTCAGTCACACCAGACAGCACGAAAGACTTCATGTGAAGTTGTTCACAACCATCGCACATGACTTGGCTGATCACGACCTCTGCCTCTGGCCAATCCTAGCTAAAGTGGTTACCAATAACCACTTGCTGAGGGATACGGTGTAGAGACTGTCCTGTCTCTAGGTGTGTAGAGTTGCTGATAGTAGTACTGACACTGGACTCTTACCTTAGCTTATGTAGGCTTGTATTAGCTTACTAAGCAATCTCCCTCTTTCCTCTGTATATGTTTGAGCTCAGTCCTGGAGTGACTGAACACCTCTACTCTCCCTACTTCTCCTACTCTCCCCAGTCCTTGGGAGCCTTGCCTGACCTCCAGAAGCTCCTGGGTCGAATGCACCTCATTTGAGGGAGCAGCCACCCAAACCCTTTGTTGTCTTTTCAACGGCAGATATCACAGAGCAGTGGAGGAAGTTCATACTTGAACCCCTTGCTGAATTGGAAGGGCCCTTGTCCCAAAATGTCGTTGTTGTCATTGATGCTTTAGATGAGAGTGGTGCAGAGGCCACCAGGGAGAAGATTCTTGGTATTCTTGCTGCATATAATGAAAGGTTTGCAGCAAATATCCGGATCGTGCTGACATCTTGGCCTATCAAGGACATTGGACAGAAACTGTTGGAAAGTAATCATGTCCAGGCAAGATCCCTTGATGATGTTGAAGTCGAGTCAGTAACTCGTGATATTGCTCATTACATTTCCACCACACTCAAGAAACTTTGTGCCACATTCTCCGACAGGGATGTGGAACAACTTGCTGTGAAATCAAATGATCTCTTCAAGTGGGGGCACATCTAGCATGTGATTTCCTTTGCCCTGGGATCGGCGTGATACCCAGCAAGTGCTTTCATAAGATCATGTCTCATGCTGGTGATGGAGCCAATCTCCTTGATGGGATGTATACCATGTCCTTGAAGGATCTCATACAGGGGGATGCAAATGTGCTGGAGAGATTTCATTCTGTCATGCAGCAGATCATGTGGTCGAAGGAACCACTCTCTATCAGTGCACTGGACTCGATGCATTGCAAGTTCACTCGGGAGGATGACCACTTTTCCATCTGCATCATCCTTGGCTACATGGTGTCCTTTCTCACAGGTACCACCAACTTCTCCACTCCTGTTCATCCCCTGCATGCCTCGTTCTACAACTTTTTGTTGGATAAAAAGTGGAGTGGCGAATTCTTCATTGACAAAGCTGATGTACACCATGAACTGGCCCTTGCCTTGCTCTGTGTCATGCGAGATAGCCTTCAGTTCAATATCTGTGGACTAGAAACATCATATGTGCACAACTCAACAGTGACAGACATGGCAATGAAGATTGAAAAGCATATTCCACTGCATCTGTTGTACTCCTGTCGATTCTGGGCAACCCACCTGCATGACTCCACATTTGATACAGACCTGGCAAAACATGTCATGGATATTGTGACTGGAGAAAGGATTCTATTTTGGATGGAGGTACTTGGGGTGTGCAAGTGTATTGGTGAGGCTGATAGGGCTTTGACCTCTGCTGAGGGGTGGCTGCAGGTGAATATGTTATATTGCATAAGTTGAGTGGCATACTAATAATGTGACAGGGAAAAGCAGAGTATGGGAATACTCTGATGCTTATCAAGGATGGCATCAAGTTTGTGCAAATTTTTGCCAGTGTAATTTCTGAAAGTACACCACACTTATACCTGTCTGGATTACCATTTTCATCATTCAGGTCAACACTGGGCAACATGCTGACTGCAACTTTTCCAAGGATAGCTAAGGTTGCCAGGGGGAAACATGATGATTGGCCTAGTAATCAACATGCTTTGCAAGGTCACACTTCCTCAGTCTTTTCAGTTGCATGCTCACCAGAGGGAAGGCACATTGTGTCAGGTTCTTGGGATGACACAATCCGAGTTTGGGATGCACAGACAGGTGCCCAGGTGGGCAACCCTCTGCAACACATAATGAACCTACATTGTACCATACTTTACGGCCTGCGGTGATTGACACTCGGCCATATCTTATGGGCCAGTGGGGGTCAGGCTGGACTACAGGGTGTTGCCATGATATATGGTCCGGCCTGTGTGTGGAATTGTCACCATAATACATGGTCCAGCCTGGGGGTGGGTCACCCATAATATAGGGTCGGGCCAGGATGCAGGTATCACCATAGTGTATGGTCCGGCCAGGGTGTGTAGTTTAACCATAATATACAGTCCAGCCTGGGTGTCCAGGGTACCAGTGTCACCATCATATAGGGCCTGGCCTGGGTGCAGGTATCACCATAGTGTACAGTCTGGCCAGGGTACCAGTGTCACCATAGTTTATGGTTGGGCCAGGGTACCAGTGTCACCATAGTGTATGGTCCAGCCAGGGTACCAGTGTCACCGTAATATACAATCCGGCCTGGGTGTGGGTGTCACCATAATTTATGGTTGGGCCAGGGTACTGGTGTCACCATAGTGTATGGTCAGGCCAGGGTACTGGTGTCACCATAATATACAATCTGGCCTGGGTGTGGGTGTCACCATAGTTTATGGTCAGGCCAGGATACCAGTGTCACCATAATATACAATCCAGCCTGGGTGTGGGTGTCACCATAGTGTACAGTCCAGCCAGGGTACCGGTCCCTAGTACATGCAACAGGCCCCTAGTACATTACACCAGTCACAGGAACATCACATCGGGCTCTGTAGCACACACTGGTAGCTATTGAGTGATGTTATTAAATTATAGTGCATGTCTGTGAGTGTAGGATCATTCCTCCAGCCTATGGGACATGTAACCGGTCCCTGGCACATTACATGTTGGAGATAAACAGAACTGTTGTGGTATGTTTATCTACTTACATAAGCTTTCATCGCACTAGAGTAGAGTTCCTAGTACCATAGTTCCCTCATTAGCTTGCCAGACTACTGAGGTTATCCTACAGATCTCCTTCCTTCTCTCTTCCTTCAGGCTACACCTTCTCTGTGCAGACCACCACCTTTCTATATTACACCAGTCACAGGAACATTGCATTGGGCTCTGCAACACACACCAGAAGCTATTGAGTAATGTTATTACATTATGGTGCATGTCTGTGAGTTTACGATCAACCCTCCGGCCTATGGCACATGTAACCGGTCCCTGGAACAGTCCACTGGCCTCTGGAACATTACACTGGCCACTGGAACATTGGATCAGGCTCTGGAACACATCCAAAGCAATTCAATGATGGTTGTGAGTTATGGTGTATGTCTATGCATTCAGGATTATTCCTCCAGCCTAGTATGGCATATGGAAACTCTCTTTGTAACATGACATTGTAATATGGATATTCAAATGGTGTTTAGAACATATCACTATGCAACACAATAGTCATATAATTGTAGTGTACTATGCACCGGCTCCTGTGGCCGGTGTAATGTTCCTGTGGCCGGTGTAATGTGCCAGGGACTGGTTGCATGTGCCAGGGACCGGTTAAATGTGCCATAGGCTGGAGGAACAATCCTACACTCACAGAAATGCACCATAATTTAATAACATCACTCAATAGCTACAGATGTGTGTTACAGAGCCTGATGTGATGTTCCTGTGACCAGTGTAATGTACTAGGGACCGGTTACATGTCCCATAGGCCAGAGGAATGATCCTAAACTCACAAACATGCACCATAATTTAATAACATCACTCAATAGCTACCAGTGTGTGTTACAGAGCCTGATGTGATGTTCCTGTGACCAGTGTAATGTGCCAGGGACCAGTTGCATGTACAAGGGACTGGTTGCATGTGCCAGGGACCGGTTAAATGTCCCATAGGCTGGAGGAACAATCCTACACTCACAGAAATGCACCATAATTTAATAACATCACTCAATAGCTACAGATGTGTGTTACAGAGCCCGATGTGATGTTCCTGTGACTGGTGTAATGTACTAGGGGCCTGTTCCATGTACTAGGGACCAGTTACATGTCCCATAGGCCGGAGGAATGATCCTAAACTTGCAGACATGCACCATAATTTAATAACATCATTCAATGGCTTCCAGTGTGTGTTACAGAGCCCGATGTGATGTTCCTGTGGCCAGTGTAACATTACAGAGGCCGGTGTAATGTTCCAGGGACCAGTTTCATGTCCCATATGCCAGAGGAATGATCCCAAACTCACAGATATGCACCATAACTCAAAACAATCACTTAATGGAATCAGATATGTATTCCAGTGCCTATGAGACTAGCACCCTGGCCTGACCATACACTATGGTGACACCCACACCAAGGCTGGATTATATATTATGGTGACACTGGTACCCTGGCCTGACCATAAACTATGGTGACACCTACACCGAGGCTGGACTGTATATTATGGTGACACTGGTACCCTGGCCCAACCATAAACTATGGTGACACCCACACCCAGGCCAGATTATATATTATGGTGACACCAGTACCCTGGCCTGACCATACATTATGGTGACACCCACACCCAGGCCAGACTGTATATTATGGTGACACTGGTACCCTGGCCTGACCATAAACTATGGTGACACCTACACCAAGGCCGGACTGTATATTATGGTGACACCAGTACCCTGGCCTGACTGTAAACTATGGTGACACCCACACCCAGGCTGGACTGTATATTATTATGACACCGGTACCCTGGCCAGGCCATACACTACGGTGACACTGGTACCATGGCCTGACTGTACACTATGTTGACACCAGTACCCTGGCCCAACCATAAATTATAGTGACACCCACACCCAGGCTGGATTGTATATTATGGTGACACTGGTACCCTGGCCAGACCGTACACTATGGTGACACCTTGTCAAGTCTGGGTCTACTCCGGTAGGGGCTCCGGTCAAGTCCAGATGAAGATGGACGAAGGAAGAGAGCAGAGGGCTGGACAAGGGGTTAGTCTGGCCAGAGTCGGTGACTGCTTGGATTCAACGACTAAGGACAATGAGTGTTGATCCCTTGCATAGGTTCCAGTCAAGAGGTTGGAGACAGAAACAGAGACAGAGACAGAGACAGACAGAAACTGGAGTAGTGACTAAGTTGATTTCAGACTGAGGTATACAGAATAACTACAGGGTACTTATACTAAGTAAGAACTAGGGACAAGTATTTATGGTGACAAGTAAACAGCCTAAAAAGTGGACAAGGGATAACTGGAGAAAGTACTAGGTCAGGTGCGATGAAAACAAAGTCAGGTCTGGGTAAAATAAGCCAGGTCCAGTGAACATGATACAAGGCAAGAGATATAACAAGTACATGGAGAACTCACATCAAGGCAGGGCAGACAGCAAGGTGTGGTAACAAACATATAGAGGATAGTCCAAGGGTCGTACTTAACGGAGGCATATCTGCACGACCATGACCAGAGTAACTGAGAGTGACTGGAGTTGAGTTATAGGGCTGTGATGCAACTGGAGTAACTGGATAAGACCCAGAGTTGGACATGGTCGTAACACACCTGCACCCAGGCCAGGCCCTATATGATGGTGACACTGGTACCCTGGCCTGACCATAAACTATGGTGACACCCACACCCAGGCTGGACTGTATACTATGGTTAAACTACACACCCTGGCCGGACCATACACTATGGTGATACCTGCATCCTGGCCTGACCCTTATTATGGTGACAATTTCACACACAGGCCAGGCCATATATGTTGGAGTTACAAACAGACTGTTATGGTTTGTTTACTTACTTACATAAGTATAAAGCGCACTATACAGTAGAGTTACTATTACCATAGTTCCCTCAGTAGCGTTACCCTACAGCTCTCCTTCTCCCTTCTCTTCAGGCTAGACCTTCCCTGTGCAGACCACCACCTTTCTATATCATGGCAACACCCTGTAGTCCGGCCTGACTGTTGAAGCAATACCTATATACATAGAGGAACTGCTACTCCAACTCACCTGTTGGGTGGAGTGCACAACCTGAGGTGATAGCGGTAGCTGGTCAAGAGCTGTTATATTATATAAGGGATGAATGCTGTTTATATACAACAAACATTGTGACATGTGACTGTGACATGTGATGTGTGACATGTAACATCTACTCTAAAGAGGACTATTACTAAGTCTACACTAATATGGGTCACAGTCTTGTGTGCACTTCATTGACGGTTTACACCGGGTGCACATGTGACTTCAACACTCCCCCTCGCTGTACTGCACGTAGAGCACTTCAGTGAATAAGGTGCTAGATGCTGCCAGAGGGAAACTGTAAGGCTAGTTGAGCTCTGAACTTTGTGAATTTCTCGCGTGGTAACTTCTTGGTGAGCAGATCGGCGGGATTCTCAGCACCATCAATGAAGAATAGTTCCACATTACTTTTTGCGACTGACTTGCAGATTCCGTGGTAGCGGATGTCGATGTGCTTGGAGCGAGGCTCCGTTACAGGGCTGGATGCCATGAATATGGACCCCTGATTATCACTGCAAATCAGGATAGCTTTCAGCTTATAGCCGAGCTCACTGAGCAAACCTCAAATCCAGGTAACTTGGTGAGTGCAATCGCTCAAAGCCATGTATTCAGCCTCAGTGGACGAGTATGCAATAGTCTTCTGCACACAAGAAGGCCAACTAATCAAGCCATCTGCAAGCTTCAGGTAGAAACCTGTCTGCGAGAGGTGAGAGGTAGGGTCTGATCCCCAATCTGAGTCCATGCATGCAAGCAGTCCAGCACTGGATCCACCATTATATACTAGGGAGTATGTAGACATCTCAATTAAGTAGCGACAAATATAAAGCGCTTTATTCAGGTGGTCCTGAGATGGGTTCATGGCATGGTGTGAGAGATGGGTGACTGCAAAGGCAATGTTGGGCCTAGTGCCTAACATAAGATACAGGAGGGACCCAATTACCATCTGGAAACGGGAGCTGAGATCCGCATCAACAGGCTCTGTATTCTTGGCGGCATAGTAGCCAGCCGGCAGTGGGGTGCTTGTGGACTTTGCATTGAGCATGCCGCAGCGTTCAACAACCTTTTGGAGGTACACGCATTGATCCAAGTGGATAGCACAACCTTTGCAAGTGATTCACATTCGGAGGAACTCATTAGGTTCTCCAAGGCCTCTGCACTCCCATTTGCACATGAACTGCACTTTAATGGCATCAACAACAGCCTTGTTAGGGCTGCAGAATAGCACATTGTCAACATATATGATACTGATGATGATGTTGGTGCCTTTCTTCTTATAGAAGAAGATGCATGCTTCAGACTTAAGGCGCTCAAACCCAAGCTCTTTCAGAGACTTATCAAGTGTGTGCCACCAAGCTAGGCCGGCCTGTTTAAGGCCATAGAGGGCACACCAAAGGTGGAGCACTTTGCACTCTTGCCCAGGGACAGCAAACCCTTTGGGTTGCTCCATGTAGATCTCTTCGTTGAGCTTGCCATACAAGTAGGCACTCCGAACATCGAGTCCAGTAATGTACCAATTCTCAAGTGCAGCAAGCACAGGCATGAGGTGCACTGTTTCAAAGTGCACAACTGGTGAGAAGACCTGGTCGAAATCTAATCCCTCGACCTGGGAGAAGCCTTTTGCAACTAAGCAGGCTTTCTTGCGGCCATCTGACTTCACGTTGAAGACCCATCAATTCTTTATGACCTTCCAGTCTCAGGGATGGTCAGCTAGCTCAAAGACTTTGCACTTTCGCAGCATGTCAAGCTCTTCTTGGCAAGCAAGTCACCAGAGTTTCTGCTCAGCTTGGGGTAAGCGAGCAATGTTCTTGTAGGACCAGTTGCAGATGCTCTCATATTGAGGCTCATGGGTTGTGAGGGCTTTGCCCATGAGGAAACGGACTAGGTTTGCTTGCCCTTCCTCGCACATCTTTTGCACATCTTCCTCACTGGGCATTGCAGAGGTGTCAGGGAAACCACCAGGAACATGGTCTGGTGTGTCCAGTTGTGGGGGCCTAGGGGCCTCACCCATTGTTTCTCGCCATTGTGAGGCACTTTCAATATCCCAGAGTTGCTCAATGGGATGTCGCTGCTCACCATATACATTACCAGGGTGCAATGGCACTCTACATTCATGTTGGGGGCAGGCAGGTATATTAACTGCAGGGGGTCACAGCACATTCTGGTGGCGTTCAGCTCAACCAGGGCACTATGGTGCTGGAGGGGGTGGGTTTCTCACCAGTGAAGGCATTCTCGGTGCCAGTGGAAGCACTGGAGATGGCGTATGGGGAGGATTTGGTTGAGTAGACTCTTCCTCAGGAGTCTCAGGTTCCTCGCACTTGGGATTGTCATCCTGCGTGTGGGGATGTGGATAGCCATGGTCGTGTTCCACATCGTCATCACTGTTGATATCTTCAGGGGGATTCCCTGGTTGATCGGTGGTAGGTTTTGGATTTGCCCTTCCAAAAGGGTTCTTGAGAGGTTTGCGCCAGTTTTTGGGGCAGTGAGGGAAGTGACACTTGTTAAAGACACCGTGAGCAGTGGTGAACACTGCATTGGTGGAGTGCATAAACAAGAAGTTGTGCTCATTGCCAGGGGCAACACCAACATAAGTCATTAGCTCTGACTTGGAAGCCATCTTATTTGCTTGAGCTGTGGCTGGGAGGTAGACAAAGGCTCCACAGCCAAATACATGGAGGTGGTCAATGTTAGGCATCTCCCCCTTAAGCATTTCATGGGGGGTGTGCCATCATAGGCGAGCTACCAGAGTACAGTTATAGATGTGGGTTGCGTGTGCGAACGCAAATTCCCACCAAGAGTCAGGAATGCAGGCTTGATGCCACATAGACTCAGCTTTATCCATGAGAGTGTGCCCTAGTCGCTCGGTGCAGCCATTCTGCATGGGGGTTCTAGGAGCACTTTGGTAAATTTTTATTCCTTTCTCAAGGAGTGCTCAATCAAAGAGATCAGATTTATACTCTCTGCCAGCATCGGACATCCAGCCAACAATGTGCGCATCATGTTGGATGTGCACCATCTCTAGACAGTCTTTGGCAGCCGTAATCACTGCAGCTTTGGAGAGAAGGGGCATAGTCCATGTGTGAGAGGTGAAATCGTCATAGAAGGTAATAACATATTTGAACTTCCAGTACGATGTAACTGGTAAGGATTTCAGATCAGAGTGCACCAGCTCAAAGGGCTTGGAAGCACATCTTTCATTTTCTGGGAAAGCTCAATTGGGCATCTTGCCAAGAGCACATCCAGGGCAAACACAATCCTCAGCAGGAAAGTGGATCTCTGGGAAGCACTGCGTATGCTTTTGCATGCGTCGGAGGACTTCCTTCAAGGGGTGCCCGAATCTCTGGTGCATAATGTCATAATTGACTTTGCTCACGGAGGTGATATAGTTAGATCTAATTATCGGGATAGATCTAATCCCAAAAATGATGTTGCAATCATCTTCTGGGTCTGGCCCAAACCATAAGTGTTCAGCTTTGTGAGTGAGGCTAATGCCTCTCTTATTGCCAGTGACTCTGTAATTGCACTGGAGCATTTCACCCATAGAAATAAGGTGTGCAGTAGCGCCTGGCATATGGAGCACTTGGGTGAGTGTGATTACTTTCTCATCCCCAGAGTTGTAGTCTAGGCACCAGAGTAAAACCATGCCAATGCCAGCAATCAGTGCTACACCATTAGCCATTTTGGTGTAGTGCACTCACTTTAGCGCATTGTAGGAGGCAAAATTGCCTATGTCACCAGGGATGTGCCTGAGTCTAGTAGCCAGAAGGCTCCAGAGAGTTCACGTGTAAATGTACAATATACTAAGTCAAAATATCACTGTACGCTGTAGTTGTATCGCTTTTCAAAATATGTGGTGTATTCCGTGTGTGACAAAGTACAAGTATTGAAGTATACAAGGTTGCTAAGTGGTTGTGCCATTCCTCGATTCACCGCTGAAAGCAGCCAGCCCAAAGCTGCCCCATCTGCAAAAGTTGTTGCAGATGTGCTGTTGCTCAAAAAGCATCACTCCTTTCTGCACATTCCCTTCACTGAATAGTTTCAGACCCACACCGACTTTGCTAGATTACTAAAGTGTGAGTTGGTGGGGGGGGAACAGGTAAAACATGCTTATGGATGAGTTAGGATCTGTGGGTCTGTTAAAGGTACACCACTGCCTGCCATAGATGTTGATTAGTGGTGCAGATTCAACAAGTTGATTTAAGCATACCTTGGTAATTGGAAACGTATACCTGACTGCCAGTTTTCACATATTGCACGTGCTGCGTGAACGCTAAAAATTTTGCAATCTTGTCTTCTGTTCTATCCAAAAAGCTGCAAGGGGCTGCGTCACTATTGTGAATGTATTTCATGAAGTCCCCATCTGAGGTGGGAATGAGCTCTTCAGCCAGATAGACAGTGCTAACAGTCCCAGTGGGTTTTGCTGCCTGACTAGCTCCCTCAGTAATTGCTACTGACACATCCGAGTATGCCAACAATAGGCCTGCATCCACGAAACGGACGTGAGGGATTTCGAAGGGTGGTGCAACCTTGTTGTTGTCAATAGCGTGATCAATGAACTTGTATGTCATCTTAAGAAGGGATTTTGCCCAGTACAAGACATTAGCTTCACGGTAGAGAATGTTGGACTCGTCTTTCAGGGTATAGTGTGTGAATGGGGGTCCAGGTTCTGTAGGATGGTCGTCAATGTAAGGTCTCTTGAGGACAATGTCATGGTTGGGTTGAGACCCAATTCCAGAGCTCCAAAGAGGCAAGTGCATTATTTTTGCTGCCTGGGCTGTCTTGAATGCTCCAACTCCAATGACAGCATTCAGAGGAAGATTGAGCCTAACATTCCCAGAGAAAAGTTCAGCACCCTGGATATCAAAGGCCTTTTTGGCCTCAATGAGTTCTTCAAGATCACAAGTGGGTATAGGATAGAAGTCCATTTATACAATTTGCTGCCAGAAGACTGTACTTTGTCAGTATGGTGTTCATAACTTCAATTATTTCATATAGAAGCTTGTCTTACCTGTCTTTACATCAAACTCAGAGGCACCCCCAGTCTGTAGCACTTTTTTGAGTTGATCATGGTCAAGAGATGAGTAAACATTGGTTGCTGGCCTCTTTTGCAGTGGAACAGGGGCACATCCACTGGATGTGCTGCTAGAGTGATGGTGGTGGCGTTTGACAGATGTAGTACTACTGATGGTTGGAGGATCGACAGTCACTGCAAGCATTTCCCAATGTTTTATGACAAAACATTATAAAAATATAGAAGAAAGGGATACTCTTTTATTTACAATTTTGTTTAACAAAAAACACAAATATCATACAGCATCTTTTTCTTCTGCCTATTCCTTGAAAAACAAACAAATAAAATAAAATGTAACTTTTCTCATAGCAAGAATTTCACCATGTTTTATTAGAAATAAGATATCATATTATTTCTAAAAACATGTTGAAAGAAAACAACAGATTTTTCTTCAAGAAACATGATTGTTCCTGATTACTGATTGGCTGGCTAGAGTGTTATGACCAAAAATATATAGCATATTTTCTAAACATTGATTTTTGTGGAATAGAGCATCTTTTGATTCAATTTTTCACTGCAGAAAATTGAAAATGCTTGCTGTGGGAAAATTTACATTGTTATTTCTTTATTTGTTTTGCAAGGGACAGGCAAAAGAAAAAGGTTAAATATTTTATACTCTCAACATAAGAAATGATCTGAAATCATGCCTTGACACAAAAATGACAAAAATAATGCTGTATGATATTTGTCTTTTTTGTT
>Ga0307516_10003454_pt1 | contig 20257 bp, 27 predicted proteins | sample 19_EM_MG_FD_203310 | JGI IMG/M metagenome (GOLD analysis project Ga0307516, IMG submission 203310) | Populus trichocarpa ectomycorrhiza microbial communities from riparian zone in the Pacific Northwest, United States - 19_EM | ecosystem: Host-associated > Plants > Roots > Unclassified | place...
ACAGCCACAAGAAGGGTATCAGGGGTCCAGAGGTCTTTGGGGGGTCACCATGCACTAAGGTGTAATGCATGTGTTCTAGTGCCACTGAAGCACAACCATGGGCTCCCTTGACGAGCTCTCTTCTGGGGAAGAATGAGAGAGGGTTCTTCTTCCTAATAGCACTCTAAAGTAGGGATATAACTGTCATGGTGCTGGAGGATGCCGTCTGAAAGTAGGGAAGCAGATAGAGTACTGAATTCGATGCATTCAGGGAAGTGAGATGAACAACAGAGGAAGATGGACATGGCAGGGGTCTGGGAGGAAGGGACCATAGGCTGAGGGCTCAGGGGACACAGAGATGACCAGAGAAGACTTCTCAATCTTGACAATAGACCTAAGATGACCAAAGTACGTCCTTGATGCAGGACTGACAAGAAGGATGCACTGACCGAGAACAAGGGGGACTGAGGGAGCAGGCTGGGAAGATATGTGCCAGGCAGTGCACGGGAACTCTGGGATAGGCTGTCCTAAGAGCAGGACATAGTGGAGATCTGCAGAAATAGCAGAGAAATGATCCAGAGAAAATACAGACTCCATAGTGACTGATGAGACGAATGTCTGGATTGTGGGGGAAATATCTCTGTGGGAAATGAATGGATCCACGTCGGAACTTGACAGGCAGATAGACCATGCTCTAGGCTCTCTGACAGTATAGTCACATGCCTAATAGCTTTGGAAATGATGGAGCTATTCAAAATATCAGAATGCTGGCACTGGGCACCTAAAAATGACATTTGAGCACTAATATTGTTTCTTCTCTTCTTTCCTTCGTTTCTCCATCAATTCTTAAGCTTCTTTGCTTGTTCTGGTATGGGAGTTGGACTGCAGAAGTGTGCATTCCTTTCTCATACCATAATGGACATTATTCCTTCAGTTTCTTCTGCTTCTTGGTGGTTCTTGTGCAAGTGATGACTGCTAGATGTCAGCAGTCATCTCTTGCATCAGGATAGTCTTCTTGTGCGATAGATGGCTATGATGAGGCTCCGTCGTGCTCATCCTTTGTATTAGGATCATTTGATATTGACATTATCTTCCATGTTCACTGTACCAAACCTGTTTGGTGCATGACACCGGATCCCCTTCTTGGAAGTGTTTCATTGTATCTGTAACTCTATTAGACATCACTGAAATGTAGACAATGAAATGTTACCAGATGAGGCATATGGCTCATACTCATTGCCACCATCATCCTCACTTTGGCCTTGCTCATCATGACCATATGTTAGCCCATGGCCAACATCCAGGTCACTGTATTGCTCTCTGTGGATTTTTGCATTGAGCCAACATCTCTTTCAAATGGGCTCAATTATTCTTGTGGTCCCGATGTTCATCCTCTGCAAGGCATGAACCTGGCCCCAGACAAGAAAGACAACTTGCCTACACACCTACATACTGTGCACATTCGGTAGGGCGAGACACTCACATTGGACAGGTATGAATGGGAGGATCCCCTGCTTGGCCAATTATGGCCCTGTCAAGAGAGCCTTTAGAAGGAGGTACCGAGGACATCAAAGGTAGAAATATGAGCAGATAACTGTGTGTGGCCCTAATACTCAACGAAAGTTGAGTGAAGGCTAAAAGTATGTCAGCCATGAAAAAAAAAGATGTGACAAACAGAGTGCAGTTGAACTTTTGTGGTGCATCGACCATCAACAAACAACTTGACATGCAGGCATGTGACTTGATATCAATCTCGGGCACCTGAATTGTCAGACATCAGGTTCATCTCCAGTGTGCAGATCAACACAAGAAAACCTTACCATTCTGTATAATGCCAGGCTGCCCCTGCACCTTTTGTCACCTTCAGTTTCCAACTAATGAGGCACTCAGTCTACACCTCTCCAACAGTCCTTCCTGTGGAGAGAAGCTTCATGCTGCATGGGCTGACTTCCGTCTTCATGTGAGTACCAATCCTGGGTTAGCACCATTGGAGCACAATGACCAAGGGAATCCCATGGAAATCGCCTACAATGTGAATGATATCAGTAACCCCAATGGAGGAGATTGTACTTATGACATACTTGTTGATGTTGATCTTCCCCCTACACCCCCAGGTAGGCTTCCTGAGATGCCTACAAACCCTCAAAGGGGCCCCAATGGCCACAGTTTATCCATCCATATCCAGCACTGGTTGCCACTGTTGTTGGAGAGGGGGACACTCTCTTTGATGCAGTTCACAAGGAGCAGGAGGTACAGGGAAACAATCCTGCTGCACCTTTTGATAGCAATGGGGAATGGGACCTAGCCAAGTGGTTAATTAAGAATGTCTCACAGACAGTGTGAGTCAATGTGAGGGTTTAGGTCAAAACAACAACCAAAACACAACACCAATAGACAAAGAATGAGTGGTGGTTTGCCTGCATGGAATCCAGACAGAGTTGAGCTGAAAGGGGGGGTGCTACACAGAGAGGAAAGTGCAGCAAGGGGACAGGGATGCCTCAGAAGTTCAGAGGCAATGGAGAGTCACTAGAATGAAGCCTAGGCTCCACTTGAGCCTAGTAAGAAGGATAGATCTTGGATAACTTGAATAAACTTGGAAATATTCATCAGCAAATCTCCACATGACTATCCATGACTTTTCTGACTATTTAGACCTTCATGACTTTCCACTAGGGTGGCCTTTTTGACTTATTCTTGTTATTGTACAATCTGACCTTTTTTTGCCATTTCACTTATGCTTACAATTAGCTTGCATAGCTCACAAATAAACAGCACCATGGTCATTGATTGCAGCACAAGTAATACCAAAGCATTTAAATGAGTGTAAACATAGCACTGATGGTATGAAAGGAATGAGACGAGATGGTGACTACTCACATGAACAGACAGCAATTAGGAAAAAAATTGTAATGGGTGACTTCAAGGAGGGAGGGCTTGGAAAACCAAGTATACCAAAAAAAACAGGATGATGCATGACCAAAGCTGGGTATAATGAACATCCATTTAGCAGGATCCTATCAAACTTGTCAGTATGTTGTGTAGACCACAAAATAGACATATAAATGCTCATGCATTGATCAGTGCATGCAATGAGTTCCTCTGTGATCTGCTCACTGATACTACCATCCTCTGATGTTGTGCTATCCATGCTGGAAACGACAAGGGCATTTGCCATGGTAACAACTTCCTTCAGTGTGGCGTGATTGCACCTAGTAACCGAGATGAAGTATTGCCTTGTACATGATCCCCAGTTCATGTCAGAGAATGCCAAGCTGTTCGAGGATTCCTTGTCATGAGCTTTCTGCGACTTGAGAGGAGTTTTTGCAGTAGCCTTGCCATGAGTGCTGATCTGGTCATTGACAAGCAGTTCACCTTTGTAGAACAGACAAATGGCACATTCAAGCTAAGCTAACTGTTACACTGCCATCTGATAGATAAAACATGTGACCTACTGCAGAACAACAAAGGGACATTGCCCCTTTGACAGTGTGTTCCTTCAGATCATCAGTGTTGATCCTTGGGATGTTGGGGCACCCAATGCAGGGGCACAGATGGGCATTCTCTGTTTTTGTAGTATTGAGGTCTTGGTACAGGAATGCAAACCCATCCAGGAGCTTGAGACATATTTCCTGAATAGCAGCAAGGGACTTTGTGTCATTGCTATCTGAAGCAAGAAAATGAGCCACGAGAGCAATAGCGGTGGAACCAAAATTGCTTCACCACACACTGAGCCACCAAGTCACCTGTTCAAGAGAGTATGAGTCCAACAATTAATTAAACTAAAAGATAATTAATAATTATGAGCATGAAGACAGGTGTTCCAGGACGGATTTCATCCAAGTTGGCAAAGTGTGGGTCCACAGTGGTGACAATGGTTCAGAGGGTTCACACTAGGTCCTGGTCCGGGATCACCCATGGATCACCAAAGCTACCAGCCCACCTCAGAAGAGTGGGAAGGATTTTCTTGGTACACTTTCTATCCTCTTGGAGTGCAGGAGGCAGATGCCCATTCATGTAGTGGAAGCAACCACCACCCATTCCTGCACTATTGGTTCCAGCTGATGGCATTTGGCTTGCGGTACCTGGTATGGACAAATCTCCTGACTGTCCAGCCATGGTGTCACTAGGGCTGGTCTGCGGTTTCTTTGCCGGCTTGTCAATGATAATATTAGTCTGTCGCTCCACAAAGTTAGTATGGTAATTAATCAGACAAGGAGGCACACCATTGCAGTCACATGAGGTGTCTTTTTGGTCTGTTGCGGGCTGCCTGTATCATTGTAGCCATCATTGTCTGCTTCATCAACCTCACTGGACACGATATATTCAGCATTGGGATAATCTGCATGCTTGCACTTCAAACTGGTCTTGACCGCTTCGGAGATGGGTGTGATAAACTCATCATCACTCACCTCTAAGTTAACGGTAGTGTGAAACACCAACTGGAAATCAAGTAGAATGAGAATCATTGATCTTCTTCATTGAATGCTTACTGTAGTCCTGTGCTTCCTGGTGGTCCAGATGGGTAACTCTTCATCCTGAGCATTGGGTACAGCACTCAAAATTGGAGTGGGAGTCTTCTTGTACACTGGAGGGGCAGCTGAACTGATGCTGGTAGCCTTGGTTAACAAGGAAGGGGTAGTGGAGGACAGTGCACAAGACATTCCATGGGTTGAACAATTGGAAGCAGCAGTGTTCTGAGGGGTACCATTTCCCTCACTACAATCAACACTGTTAGCCCAGTTCTTGACATGGCCAGCCAGGGCAGTCCTCTTGTTTGGCATGCTGATATTCCAGGTGAGGTTGAGCCAGTATAGAGTAGATTCAGTGAGAAGCAACATTGTTTTTGGAAAATACCCACTGCTCTGACAATAGTTCTTGTTCTGGTGTGACATGTGTTGACAACCTGGACTCTTCAGTCACATTGGTCATAGCATTTTGTCTTCTCAGCACACGACTACTGTGAGTGGCCCTAACCCCAATTGGCAGAGGCTTATCAATATCCCTTGTGTTCAAAGGGTCCTTGATAGCGGCATTGATGGCTGGTGCACGTTGAGTATCCATTTCTATATCAGCTGTGCCTGATCAATTAGCCATCTGGGAATTTAATAAAATGAATCCTCACTATTGGCATGAGGAGCAGTCTTGGTGGGTCTTCCTTGACTTCCCCCCCATCTTGGTCTCACCAGCTTTGCTTTCACAGCTTCTTGCCTTGCCTGTTCGACCTCCATGATTGCCTCCATCTCGCTGACTTGAGTGCAACCCTGCTGAACAGCAGTTGCATGAGCATCTTTGATTTGCTGTGCATGCAAGTTGTCGGCTCTCTTCTCTACTGGGGTATGTCGTTTAGCTTGTGTGTTGAGAACTATCTGGCCTGGGTGTAGGTTAGCTTTTTCTCGATGTGGACATTGACCCCCAGAGGGATTATTGGCTGACATGGTACCTGTTATAGCAGGCAGGAGATGGAGACAACAAACAGTGAGTTTGAACTTGTCGTTTTTATTTGCACACAGCTAAGGTTTGTTTGCAAACAAATAACATGATTTTTGGTGTTAAGTGCTGCTCACCCTGACCATTTGTTGACCATGTGGTCCTTACTGTGTTTACTGACTCTGAAGATGCCACCAGCTGCAAATTGTCATCGTCAAAGGCCAACACAAGGCCTTTCTGTGCTGCCCAATACCCTTGTGAGGCACCAGGGTGCAACCGCTGGTTCAGAAATCTCTCTGGCCTCACTCAGCACAAGCACACCCTTCATCCATTTTTCAATCACCACGATAGAGCATCTCTGCTACGTGAACACACCTTCAACAGCCATCAAGAAGGCAGCCATCAAGGAGAAGATGGCTATCAAGGGGAACATGGCAGCCATGAAGGAGGAGACCCATTTGAGGGAGAACATGAGGCTTTAAGGGCCGAGTTTGTTGGTCCTGGCAGCAAGCTTTACCGCAATTATCATCTGGGTCTCAACGGTAAGCCTGTGGATCCATGATCACCTGAACACTTTAACTAACATCTTTATAGCACGAAAATGTGATGCTCTTGGACATTTTCTACCTGATGATGCCCCATTGCCACCACATTTACCAAAGGCACCAGATGACTGGTCTCCATACTGTAACTGGCTGGAATTCGAACTTGCCTACTTTCTCTTTACACATGCTGAAATGCCCATCAAAAAAATTGATGCATTGCTTGAGATTTGGGCTGCATCAATGCTGGAACTTGGTGGGGAGCCACTATTTTCTAATCACACAGATCTCTACCATATAATTGACAGCACATGCATTGGCGACTTGAAGTGGGAGAACTTCACTGTGTGTTACAAAAGTGGTGACCAAGAGAATGACACAGCCCCTTGGATGTCTGACACATACAATGTATGGTATTGTGACCCACGTCAAGTTGTTCACAACATTCTTGCAAGTCCTCAATTTACAAACAAAATGGGTTATATACCCTACTGGGAATATGACACCGCAAACAATAGGAGGCACTGGCAAGACTTTATGTCCAGCAACTGGGCTTGGGAAGAAGCAGTATTAGCATATCTATTACTGTAAATTTATACTAATTTCAAGTACTTAGGACCAGATCATTTGAGACGATCCGACAACAGCCAGCGCAACATTGGTCCCTATTATTCTGGGGAGTGACAAGACAATGGTGTCTGTAGCAATGGGACAAATGGACTATTACCCACTATACCTCTCCATAGAAAATGTGTGGAACACTGTCCATCGTGGACACCACAATGCTGTCATTCTTATTGGATTTCTCGCAATGCCCAAAAGTATGTATAATATAGTTTGCTTCATTTTGTGCTACTCAAGACATGTCGCACAGCACTGAGAGAGCATGCAGACTCTGCAGAATTCCATAAATTCAAGCATCAGCTTTTTCATTCTTCACTCACATGCATACTTTTTTCGCTTTGTTCCACCATGAAGGTCCCAAAGGTTGTGTTGTTTGGAGATGACTACTACCGGCATGTTATTTACAGCCTTGCAGCATACATTGCAGACTACGAGGAGCCAGTTCTTTTATCATGCATTGTGCGTAACTGGTGCCCAAAATGTCTTGCACATCAGACAAACCTTGATGAAGAAGCACTCTGCCATCACCAAGAGCATGCCGATACAGTGATCAAAGAATTCAAATTTCGCAAACTTTGGGATGTGTATGGAATTGTGGGTGATTTGGTGGTAAGTTCATACTCCTTTTTTGTTACAACAAGGTATCTAATCAAAGACAGCCATTTACAAACGACTTCCCACATGCAGATATCTATCAAATGCTCTCACCAGATATTCTTCACCAACTCATCAAGGGCAGATTCAAAGATCACTTGGTGGAATGGGTTGAGAAGTACCTCATCTGAATTCATATGAAGGCAGGTGCAGAGAAGATCCTTGATGAAATTAACCTGTGGTACGTGATTCAGTGATTCATACTGCTCACTTCTTTGATTATTACTTTCAGGATTGCAGCTGTGGTGCCGTTTACTGGCCTGCGGCACTTCCCCCAAGGGCAGAACTTTAAGCAGTGGACTGGCAACAATTCAAAAGGTCTAATGAAGGTAATAATGTTTATATTTTTCCTGGCTGTGATTATTGACCAATGTTACACAGGTTTACATTGCAGCCATTGAAGGCTATGTGCCAAAAGACATGATGCGTACATTTTGAGCTTTCCTCAAATTCTCTTATCTTGTTCATCGAAATGTCATCACTGAGCAATCACTCGATGAAATTGATGATGCACTTCAACGCTTCCATCATTTTCGCGAAGCCTTCCAGAACACTGGTGTAGTCAACACCTTCTCGCTACCCTGGCAACATTCAATGAAGCACTACAACCACCTTATCCGCCAGTTTGGTGCACCAAACAGACTTTGTTCCTCAATTACTGAGTCAAAACATATTAAGGCTGTCAAATGGCCTTATCAGCATACTAACTGCTTTCAAGCTTTGGGCCAAATGCTTTTGATTAACCAAAGGCTCAACAAACTTGCTGCAGTGCATGCAGATTTTAAAGAGTGTGGTATGCTGAATGGAACATGTGTATCTCAGATGCTCAAGGCATTAGGTGTGAAATTCCATTTCACTGGTTGTCGTTGATGTTGACTCTCATTTAGAACACTGTGCTAATGGGGATTATGATCAGCACAATGGCATTGAGGAAGGTGGCCACAATGCACCAGACATAGAGCAAACGATGGCAGACCATGAAGAGGATGCAGGTGAAGCAGTTGACACCTCAATGAGGATTGATGCACATGTAACATTGGCATGCATTCATTGCAGGTTTTACTACTCAGTTTCTTGCAGCAGTACTACTGATCAACCCATCTTAGAACATAATCATGCATGGACAGTAGCTGCCCTGGCAGACAAGCTTAACATGCCACAGTTATCAAGCCTTTTACACCACTACCTCCACTCTCAACTCCATGCTACTGATCCTCGCAACCCAGACAATATCCCTCCTGACGAGTGCCCATTTTATGATGGTCCACTCCATGTCTTTAACTCTGCATGCTCCACTTTCTTCGCACCCAGTGATCTAATTGGCATCTATGACATGCATCACAAGTATATCTGTTCCTGCCCCATGTGGCAGGATGGGAACCCCTGTTTGGATTGCGTGTTTGTTGTAACTGACCCACAGATGCAAGGCATGCATGGTCTGGACATTGTGTGTGTCTTATGTTTTTTTTTTCATTCAAGTATCTAGGGACAGAACATCAATGTGCCATTGTGCACTGGTTCGACCACATAGGGAATGGCCCTGATGAAGCTATGTGGATGTGGATTGTCCACCCAGGCTATCAAGCATGCAATATTCGAAACATTGCTGTCATTCACATTGACACTATTTATTGCACAGCACATCTCATCCCCATCTATGCTTCTCACAACGTTGTCAGAGACATCGGACCTCACAATGCTTATGACATGTTTCATTCTTTTTATGTTAATAAATATGCTGATCATCATGCATTTGAGATTGCATTCTAGCTCTGTGCTGGGCTATGCAGTGCAGAAACCCACCCATTGTGCAACCTCTGCATGTACCCTCTTTTCCAATTTGTCATTGATGTTTTTTCATGCTATGTAGTTGCAGTGCCATGCATCAAAGTGAAGCCACCACAGGCAATTTGGGAAAACCACCTCAATGGCTTGACCGTGGTACCACGTACCAATCAGCACACCACTCTTTTGTGCACTGCACAACACCTCTCACCCTGGATACCTTATCCTCAGGACCTCAGCCAGTAAGCACTCCCAGTTTTCCACCTTCTCTACTCTTTCCAATGCACATCAGAAACCCCAATCAGCAGCGTCCATTTCACGGCAACCTGACCCTCTCTGCCTCCCACCCCCGGATACCTTATCCTCATCTGGTAAGTACCCCCAGTCTTGCCACTTCCCTACTCCTTCCAACGGACATCAGAAACCCCAATTGGCAGCATCTGTTTCACAGCAACCTGACCTTCTCTGCCTCCCACCCCTGGATACCTTATCCTCATCTGGTAAGTACCCCCAGTGTTACAACTTCCCTATTCCTTCCAACACACATCAGAAACTCCAATTGGCAGTGTCCATTTCATGGCAAGCTGACCTCCATTTCACGGCAAGCTGACCCCTTCTATGACCATAAGCACATATCACACCTACATGCCAGGTTGACCCCTTCACACAATGCCTCCCACCCCCAGATACCTTATCCTCACCTGGTAAGTACCCCCAGTCTTACAACTTCCATATTCCTTCCAACGCACATCAGAAACTCCAATTGGCAGTGTCCGTTTCATGGCAAGCTGACCCCTTCTACGACCATGAGCACATATCATGCCTACATGCCAGGTTGACCCCTTCACACAATGCCTCCCACCCCTGGATACCTTATCCGTACCTGGTAAGTACCCCCAGTCTTACAACTTCCCTACTCCTTCCAATGCACATCAGAAACTCCAATTGGCAGGGTCTGTTTCATGGCAAGCTGACCCCTTCTATGGCCATGAGCACATACCATGCCTACATGCCAGGTTTGTCACCCACCTATTCGCTTGCCCAGAGTTACTGCCATCCTTGTCTGGCTCCATGGTCAAGCTTCTGTACTTTATCGTGTCTGCCCTCCACCGCATTACACTACACCCCTCAATTACCTTGCCAACGTAGTACTCTACATCAACCCCCACCTCCTCTGTGCCACCCCCCACACCAGCCGGCATCAAGGACCTTTCAGTCAAGGTTGTGTCAGCTTCCTTGTCAATGGGATAGTCGATGTTGTCAGAACATGTTCCAGCACCCCCCAACCAAAAGTAAGTTGTTCACCTTTGCCTCCCTGGTGATGTACATAGTATATACTCACTTGTCAGTGGCATTTAGGGCTGACTTCCTTCTCGACAAAAGAAGCCAGATATCATATACAGCACCATCACCAACCTGGCCTCACAACTCCCTATTTAATGGACAAGAATTGCTATGTATACCCCACCTTTATGTTGTGTCTCTTACTTGGGCCAGTAGTGCTGCCACTGACCTGGCCTTGCAACTCCCTACTTACTAATGGACAAGAATTACTATGTATATCCCACCTCTACGTTGTGTTTCTTACTTGAGCTGTATAATAATGACTATCGGTACTTTTTTGACTTTGCAGCAATTCACCAACATTTTGGACTTATTATGACATTAATGGTATTCAAAGTAGCTAAGTTGTCACTGAGTTTAGCAGAATTTTCACAGAAAAGTCCAGGCCTTTCTGTGAAGTTTAAGCAGAGTTAGAAAACATGCCTGCCCTGCGTCCAAGTGCTAAATAGTTTGTTGGTCCCTCCAAGAGTCACTGGGACTCTAGCAAGTCAATGGTCAAGCCTCGAACTCCATCATGGGATAGCTGTGCTGCTTTCTGCATGTCTCCTTATTCAAAACCCCCTTCCTCCACATCTACATCCTCTGGTCTGTCTGGTAGTACGCGCCGCAAGGGCTCAGACATATCCAAAACCACCAGCCTTTCGAAGGGCAAAGCCACCCTCTCTCAAATGAGGACCAATCTCAACGATGCACTTGGTGAAATAAATGACAGCGCTATGGATCAACAATACAAGATGGCATTCATCAAGAGTGAATGCAAGAAGATGGAGATGGAGGCCTATATGCGTAAGAAGGAGATTGCCCACGAGGAGGCTGAGACTGAGAAGAAACACATTGAAGCAGACAAGGCCCATAAATGTGAGGTGGAGAAGATGCAGCTGAATATACAGCAGCTGAGGGAGGAAGGGGAAGTCATGCGCCTCAAGTTGCAGCTTGCACAACTTCAGTCAGGCCAGGCTGTCCCATCTGCTGGTACTTCTGCTGATAAAACAGGACTCTAGCTTCACATACTTCAGACTTGTCTCGTCATCTCGTTGTCTCTTTTTCCAGCATCCCATCCCTTTCATGCTATGTTTTTTTACACTTGCATTCATGTCGAGTCCCGATGTACCTGAACATGTTGTACTGTGCTGTGTTATTCTAGTTTCATTTGCATACATTGAATCTACGTTCTGAACGACTGAAATTTGTGCAAGGCAGGCTGAACTTGTCAAATTCAGATCCCACGCTGCTCGATGAGCCTCTCAACCAGCATCCCTCAAAATCGTTGTCCCAGTGTCCCTCCTCTTTCCTCTCCCCCAACATCATCATCTGCATCTTCCCACTCTGCCTCTCTCATTGCCCATCTCATTGTTCCCTCGCCCAATTCTCTTCTCCATTTGGCCTCAAACCGCACAATCATGTTGTGAAGAATTAGGCAGCAAGTGATCCAGTACACTGCAATATGTAAGTCATCTTCTGTTCTTATCCTGAGTTGAAGTTCCCATAATGACTGAAAGCGACCTTTTAGGGCCACAAATGCATGTTCCACCTGCACACGTATCTTTCAATTTTGAGAAAATGGCATCACACCACATGGACCCAAGCACTTTAGACATACCTTGGATAAATAACGGTTGTAAGTATTCTGTCTTCAAGTCAAGTTCCCTCCCTGTGGCTTTTTGAATGGAACTGCACACCATGTTTCACAGGGGTATGCAGAATCAGCCCAATTCCAGTGGTGGGGAGGGATCAAATTGGCTGGATCTTGTGCCATCCAGGTCCCTTGGAAAGTGTATGCATTGTGAATGCTACCCGGTTGTCCCAGTGCATAATCAACAATCATCAAATTATGTGGCATAACAGTTGCCTTCAAAACATGGTAAGTTAACTTGCAATGTTGATCACTCATACATACACACCTGACAGTTCAATGAAAAATTAGATTTCCAATCATAAAATCCATTGCTGAACATTCCAGGCCTTGCATGCAAATTGACTGTTGTCCCATTGGCAGCAAAAACACTGTTTCTCCAAGCGTGATGTAACTGGGACTCGGTGAACTTTCGCACTTCACACATGTCTTCCAAGTGGACATGTGGGATATATATGAATTTATTGTGTTGATCCAAGATTGTGTCCATGACCCGGTGAGTACAGTTGATCACCGTTCCAATGCTAATGCCTGCGCATTGCATGACATCATCAGGAGTACAAGCATTTCCGTAGTGTCCTGCACGAAACAGAAACACAGCAAGCTGGATGGCAATGGGTAATTGTCTATTATTGGATTGGTTTTGAAAAATGGGATGGTTGCTAATTTCATCCAGAATGTCATCGAATATAAGCAGGTTGACATGAAGCTTTTTACGAAACTGGTCGGGTCGGTGTTCAGCGCAATGATGGAGGATATAGAGCTGAGGAAATTTCAGCATTGGCTCCTCCAGCTGGTCAAGCACCCGCAAAGCCTCAATGTCATCACGAAGACTTTCAATGACCCTCAACATTTGTGTATATGGTGCTGAAATCAGGTCCATGGTGGAGATCGTATTGGCAGAGTCGGAATCGGAGTCAATGTCCATTGATGACACAGAGAGCATCAGGGAACAAGGGGAACGGGGGGAAATCACCATACTAGATCTCATCGATGCACGGCTTGAAGAGTGCGATGTATCTGACCATTCATCAGGTAAGTCTGAATCGCTACTTTCGAGGCTTGCACTGATTTCTTCCTTTTGCCTTAGCACGATTGTGATTGCAGTTGTATCATGTTGGAAATAAACAGAACTGTTGTGGTATTTTACCTACTTACATAAGCATGCATCGCACTAGAGTAGAGTTCCTAGTACCATAGTTCCCTCAGTAGCTTGCCAGACTACTGAGGGTGAGTACATTCCTACTAACCACTTCATCCTTACTGATACCTTGTAGTTACTATACAGGTATATCTAATATATCAGTAGCTTGCCAGACTACTGAGGTTACTATACAGCTCTCCTTCTCTCTTCCTTCAGGCTAGACCTTCCCTGTGCAGACCACCACCTTTCTATATATCAAGGAACTGCAGAATCTCTGTATGAAACAAAATGTTAGGCATGGTTCTAGTATCAAGTGAATCTGATTGCTATAATTATTGAGCTGCTACAATGTACATGCTTCGGTCTATGTGGGTTGGATCTGCGTAGGTACGAATTAGGTGCAAATCAGAGCTTGAATGTCTTCACAAAAGAGTTAGGGTTTAGCTAGGTCTTAACCCGAGATTTTTCCGCTTCCTCTACTTTGAATACCATTACTATCAGTAAGTACCAAAAGAATGGTAGTGATCAAGTAGGGATTTCAACACACCCACTTGACGAGTAGTCCTTTAGTAGAAGGGTATAGTATAGGTTTGCATACCTAGGATATAGAAAAAGGAATGGTATAATGCACCCACTCAATGTGTGATGCTTGAGTCCATTGCAAAACTTGTGTGTGTGGCAGTGCCGTCCATGCTTTGGTAAGCAGTGGTGTGCGCGTTGGTTGCGGTGTCCGCTTTGGTAGTGGTAAGATTGGTGATGGAAGCGCTTGGTGGGTTGTCCATCTTGATCACGCTGTGGTCGGACGGTTTGTTGGTACCTCCCAACAGATGGGCAGAGGGATGAGCAATATATATATATATTAGATATGGCCGTGGACCAGAGGTCGCGACGGTCAAATGCATTGCAGTTCATGGTGAGTCCCTTTGTGCTGCATTGTGCCATGGGATTTTGGTCACCTGACTCTGTTGCAGCTTGTCCGTTGCTGCGGTCAACGCTACAGCTCTTGTTGCAGTCCATTTCGACTGGGCAAGGTAAGTCCTCAATTCTGTTTGCTTCAGCTGACCTTTTCCTCCTTTTATAGTTCTTTTACAGCTGTCTTTGCAGGTCTCCAGGTTGTTGTGGCACAAATGCCCATTTTGGCCGCAAGTTGGCCCTCTCAAGTCATCTGTTTGGCCTGTAGAAGGCACATCTTGAGTCAGCGGGTTGAGCGGTCAGTTTAGGACCCTTTGGTAGGTAAGTCTGTTTCCATTTGTCCGCTTTTCGTCGCTTCTGACATCCGTTTTGATCCCTTCACCTCCAAACTTGAGTTTGGGGGTCAGGTTGCCTTGATGGCACGATCTGGCATGATCAGATGGAATGGATGGGTTTGCTGACCCGTTTACAGGTTCTCCTCGTCTTCTCAACACAGGAGCTTGGGTGGTAGGCCCATCAGAGCTCTCAGCGCTTGTTGGCACCCTCCAGTTGGCCTTTTTGCCTGTAGCAGGCGTGTTTCGAGTCAGCAGCTTGAGTGGTTGGTACGGGGCCCTTTGATAGGTATGTCCCTGGTTATTCGTCTGCTTTTCCTCCTTTCTAACCTCCATTTTGATTGTCTTGCCTCCAGATTCGAATTTGGGGGTCGAGTCACCTTGCTGGCGTAATCTGTCTCGATTGGATGTGACGGATGGTTTTACTAACTCGTTTACAGCGTCTTCTTGCCATTTCAGCCCAGGAACTCGAGCTGTGAGCCCATCAGGGCCCTTGGCATTTGTTGTCACCCTCCAGCCAGTTGTTTTGCCTGTAGTAGGCACATTTCGAGTCAGTGTGTTGAGTGGTTGGCTCGGGACCCTTTGATAGGTAAGTCCCTTCCCATTTGTCCACCTTGTATCGCTTCTGACATCCACTTCCATTCTCTCCCCTCCAAATTTGAATTCAGGGGTCGAGTCACCTTGGTGACATGATCGCCTTCGATCGGATGGAACAGACACGTCAACTGACCCTTTTACAGCTTCCTTTCGATGTCTCCACCCAGGTGCTCGAGTGGTGAGCTCATTGGAGCCCTCCATGGCGCTCATTGGTGCACTCAAGCCTCCAGGTGAGTTCAAGTGTCTTTTGACAGATCGTTGGCCTGTCCTGCATGCTAACCCTCTTGTTTCTTCAGCATTTAGGTATATCCAATTGACGGTGATGTGGCTGAGGCTGTTTGTGCTCACTATTGTGAGCCTTTGGCTCTTGCCATCGAATCTGTTCAATTTTGGCTTGTTTAATTGCAGTTGGGCCATTTGGCTGTTTGTGCTTGCCATTGCAGGCCTTTGGCTGGGTGTTCTGGACTTGTTTCCAGGGCAGTTGACAGTAGGTACATTTGTTTGTGCCCTAGATTCGAGCTTTCTGACTGGTGGTCTGTTTTTAGTGAATGTTTCGCGCAGTGTCCTGTCACCGGTGATTGTGGGTTTGGATGCCTGGTTTGGAGTGTCTCCCACATCTAGTGTGGAGACAGTTTTGCCGTTACGAAGACTGACTGGGTGTGGAGGCCACAGCGCGCAATATAATATGAATTGATTTCGTTCATGGTGCATGTGTGCGGATGCGCCAGAGTCGACAATCCAATCCCTTTGAGTAGGGATGGTCTGTCGGGCCACGAACAGACAGAGCAGAGGTAAGTGGGTTGATCCCATATTCACAACATGAGCTGCTAATCCCTTCTCTTCTGTTTCCTCTTTTGATGTGTCATCTTTCTCCTTGGAGCAGGTAGTGGTGTTCTTCGCCCACCGTTCATGATCAGTTTGGCCACTCTTCGAGCAGTAAGTGCTTGACCTTTTCCTTCATTCTCTTTTACTACCTTTTCCCTTCCTTTTGTTACGGTTGCCCCACTCTTTTCTTTCTTCACTTCCCTTTCTGGACTAGTCCCTTTTCTGAACAGCCTCGTTGCTGTACGACACGTGTTTTCCTGCTGTCCGTGTTGGCTGTGCCAACCTGTACCTCCCTGTGTTCGGCTGTGCCTGTGGCAGCCACTAGTTTTATTCTCTCTTGCCTCATGTACACCGCGCTGCCTCCATGAGGCTATACGAACTATAGTATATAAACCCTAGGGACAGCTCCTGTATCCCCCATTCTTGAGCTACCCAATCAAGCTTGCCTTTGCTCTCTGACCGCTCTCATATCTCTACCAAGAGATACTCTGAACTCTCGACTAAATCCAGTAACCTTTGCTGGTTAGGGAACTGCTGTCCCTAGAACTAAGTCCCAAGCATCATCTGTGGGAACAACACAAGGAACAACCTTGTGAAGGATGAACAAACAACCCTTTGGGTTAGAACACGCCGAGACTCTGTCTCAGCGTAACAAAAGCTCGAGAATACTGCCTTTGTGCTGAACGGTCACTGTTTAGTGAACCACCATTTCGTCCCAGAAGAACAGACCTTGGGTTATACCCTTCGGTCTCCAAACCCAGACCCCAGAACCTTCTTCCTCTGAAGAAGAAGACCAGACTTCCACCGAAGGACCGCCTTCTACTAGGCTGAACACCCCTGATCCCAACGATGCTTCCGAACCCCCTTGTGAAACTACTTTCCTCCGCACTCTCTCCCTTAGGCTCCCCACACCCATCTTTCACTATGTCCTCTTCTGCATCCGCGTCCACTGGGAAGAACCCTGTAAACCCCTTCCCCTCTCTTGGGACTTCATCCTCCTCCACTTCCTCCTCTGTCAAACCAACCGAGCTAAAGATTGGAGTTCCAATTGAGTATGATGGGAATCAAGAAACAGCCACTGGGTAGCTAATGTCGATCAAAGCATACTTGCTTATCAACAATGACGAGAAGAGAGTTGCTTTCGGCCTCTCTCATATGAAGAAAGCTGTAGCTCAGTCCTGGGCTATGGACTACTACGAGCAGGCTCTTTCCCAGAATCCCCCTAGCTTCGGGACATGGGACAATTTTGAAAAGGAATTCAAGAAATCCTTTATGCCTGTAGACACCGCTGGCACCGCTATTGCCAAGTTGAGAACCTTGACCCAGAAGGGAATGGTTGAGGAATACATCACCGAATTTCGAACCCACACACACCGAAGCACAATCAAGGACCAACATGCCTTGATCAAGTTCTTCACCACTGGGTTGAAAACCCCTTTGGTAAACCGAATCTATGGGATGGACACTGTCCCAGACACCGTCAAGGGATGGTATGAGAAAGCCTCCCACTTCGAAAACCAATGGCAGAAAGCAAGAGCCATCGCTTCCAGGTCTAACAGGACAGACCGACCCAAAAAGAAGAACTACTCCAGACCCAACGTCAGGGAAAGAGACCCTGATGCTATGGACGTAGATGCTGTCCGACTTTCTAAGGAGGACAGAGACAGATATATCAAGGAGGGACACTGCTTCAACTGCAGCAGTAAGGGACATCTCTCCAGAGAATGTAAGGGAAAACAACCCGCCAAAGGAGTAAAGAGGGTTGAAAGAAAGAAAGAAAGAAAGAAGAAGAAGAAACCTCTGATGAAGAAGGAGGAGCTGTCTCGCTAGTCAAGGCAGCCAAGTTCCTTGGAAAGGGTTTTTAGAAAGGAGGGTTGAGTTGACGCCAACACCTCCTCATCTTACGAAGGAAAGTTCATCTGCTTCTGTTCTCGCTGTACAAGTATCCTCTGCACGATCCATGCGAATTTCAGTATCCCTTCTACCCGATGAACAAACCCTTTGAGTCGTCAACACTCATGCCAAAGTAGATTCTGGAGCTGACGTCTCCTGTATTGACTGGGGATTCGTTAGGAAGAACTGCATCCCCACCAAACGACTTCCAAAACCAATCAGTCTCCGAAATGCCGATGGCTCCGTAAATGCCAAAGGAAAAATCCTCTTTGTCGCTCCCCTCTTCTTCAGAATTGGAAGAATCACCCAGAAAGTCCGCTTCTTTGTCATGAGTTGCGGAAATGAAAACATTATACTTGGCCTCCCTTGGCTAAAGGAAGCCAACCCGGACATCAATTGGGAAAAGGAATCCCTTACTCTTGATGATAAGATTGACCAATCAAAAGAATTGGTTGAACAACATAACGTTCAGAACGTCACCTGGTTCAACCCCTCCAAGTACGACCCCTCTGGCACCTACTATGACCCACAAGACAGAAAAGGATTATTCAACCATCTCGATTACGAAGAACCAGAACCCTTCACTGTCTGAGCAGTCAAGGCTTGGGCCTGGGAAACCATCCTCCAAGCTTCTCTGATCAAATGGCCCAATAACAACGAAAGGTGAATGTGGCCACTGAGTTAGCTAGAGAGGCAGAAAGGTCAAAACCAAAACCCACCCTCCCACCTGAATACTCTGACTTCTCCAATGTTTTTGACAAACCGCAGGAGGGTGTTCTCCCTCCACCCCAACCTTACGATCACACCATAAACCTTGATGAGGACTTTGTCCCAAAGGTGGTGAAGGCATACCCGTTATCCCCAAAAGAAAAGGAGGCAGCTGAAAAGTTTGTTGATGAAAACTTGAGGGAAGGAAAGATCCGCCCCTCTAAATCTCCTCAGGCTGCCCTGTTCTTCTTTGTAGCCAAAAAGGATGGATCCCTAAGACCATGTCAGGACTACCGGTACCTGAACAAACATACAGTCAAGGATGCCTACCCTCTTCCCCTCATATCCACCTTGGTTGACCAGTTGAAGGGAGCATCCATTTTCACAAAAATGGATGTCAGGTCAGGGTATAACAATGTTCGCATCAAAGAGGGAGACCAATGGAAGGCTGCTTTCATCACTCATAAAGGTCTCTTTGAACCCACGGTCATGTTCTTTGGCCTGTGCAATTCCCCTGCCACCTTTCAATGATTCATGAATGACTCCTTCCAAGACATGATCACAGAAGGATGGCTGGTGGTATACATGGACGACTTCCTCATCTTCTCTGATGATGAAGAAACCCACCGACTCCGAACACTCCGTGTTCTTCAATGCATGAGGGAACTGGCGCTCCCTCTGAAAATTGAAAAATGCCACGTCAATCTCCCTGAAGTTGAGTATTTAGGGATGATTGTCAGGAAAAACACTGTTGCAATGGACCCGGTAAAGGTAAAGGGTATTGCAGACTGGCCCACTCCATCCAAGGTCAAAGATGTACGATCCTTCCTCGGATTTGCAAACTTCTATCGACGGTTCATTCCTGATTATTTGAACGTTGCCCAACCCCTCATCGACCTCACCAAGAAGAACACCCCTTGGGAATGGTCTCCTAAGTGTGAAAGGGCGTTTGACGTCCTCAAAAGAATATTCTGCATGCAGCCCATCCTAAAGATGCCCAACCCATCTGCTCCATTCTCCATCGCCACCGATGCCTCCAAACATGCCACCGGAGGAGTCCTTATGCAACAGGATACCAATGGAGATTGGAAACCCTGTGCATTCCTATCTTGGTCTCTAAATCCCGCAGAGCGAAACTACGACATCTATGACAGAGAACTCCTTGCAGTTATTCGAGTGCTAAAGGAGTGGAGACACTACCTCCATGGCTCTCCTCACCCGGTGTGAGTCAAAGTGTGGATTTGGGTCGGAGTAATAACCCAAACACAACACCAACGAAGGACTACGAAAAAGTGCGAGTGGTGGTTTGCCTCCGCGGTGTCCAGAGAGGATGTGCTGAGGAGGGGGAGAGGGGATCTACACCAACAGGGTGATGCAGACAGAGATACAGGATACTCCTGGGGTACAGGAGAAATAGAAGACGAAGGGGACAGGTGTCTGGACTCTTCCTATAGCCTAGGAAGTGTCAAAGCAGGGATTGGGTAGACTGAGACTGAAGTAGCAATACTACACCTAGAGATTGGTGCAGCAAAGGGGCAAGGGGGCTCCTGACATCCAGAAGCAATGGGAGATGAAGGATAGACAGGCTAGACTCCGATTGAGCCTAGAGAAACACTTGGACTTGAATAGATTGAATAAACTTGAAGATATTGAGCCTTTAGACCTTCACTGAAGCCTACAAGACTCAAGAAGCTGAGGGGATACTGACTGAGGGAGACTGAGAGAGGGATCATTTCATATAATTGGGCTCTTTTCCACTGGGCTGAGCCCAGGGGTTTAAATACATGGGGGGACACAGCATTAAAGTACAAAAAGGGAAGGGAATAAGCAGAATTTGTCAAGGATTGGTAAGTGATTG
>Ga0307516_10003455_pt1 | contig 20255 bp, 15 predicted proteins | sample 19_EM_MG_FD_203310 | JGI IMG/M metagenome (GOLD analysis project Ga0307516, IMG submission 203310) | Populus trichocarpa ectomycorrhiza microbial communities from riparian zone in the Pacific Northwest, United States - 19_EM | ecosystem: Host-associated > Plants > Roots > Unclassified | place...
GCCTTGATATTGAATTATAGGTTAGGGTTCTTAGACATGAATTGGGGAAAAAGTATTTGTTGTTAAAATTAAGTTAATTCATGTGTGGTATGTAGTTTATGAAAGTATTGTGTGAAGGGAAGGGGGTGACGAATCTGGACAGACTCGTCTCCTGACTTTCGGTGAGATTTCGGGTAGGAGGATGAGGGAATTAGGATTGGGTTCCTCATAGACATTGTAGACTTGGATGTTAGCTAACCAAGGAAACTGGTCTTGCTCAATTTGGAGATGTAGAACTCCAGTTATGGGTTACCAACCGAGAATGAGTCGTGACTGATTCTGTAGGGCAGTAGGACTGATTAGTTTATGAGCAATTTTGACTATCTTGGAGGTAGAACTGGGTTCTCCTTCCTCAGAGAACTTGTAGCCTCGTGTCTTAGCTTTCTAATGAGATCAATCTCACTTAAAATGGAGTTCTAGAACTCTAGATATAGTTAAAAATCTAATGAGTGTTCAGATAGTAACAGTTGGACAGTAACAGTTCAATGTCTAGACAGTAACGATTGGACAGTAACAGTTCAATGTCTAAACAGTAATGGTTGGACAATAACAGTTGGACAGTAACAGTCCAATGTCTAGACAGTAACAGTTCAATGTCTAGATAGTAACAATTGGACAGTAACAGTTCAAAGTTAGACAGTAACGGTAGACTTTCACGTGAATACTATATATAAGAATATAAAAAAATTGAGTCATACGAACACTTGCACATTGAGATACTAACTCTGAAAATATACGTGATATATGTATGTATGTTATTATGAGGAAATGAACATGCATAGTAAGTAACGTATGAGTAATGGATGATATGGATTCTCTATAATATCGACTTGAAGGAATCATAACCAAAAACTTCCTTGTGATTCAGGAGGAGCAACCAGGATTGGATCTTCTGTTAGGGGAGGTCGCGAGACAAGCGAAGCAGGTGCGTGATTTTCCTCCTATTTGCACTTATACAATTTAAAATTCTTCTGGTGAATGCAATTACAATAAATATCGTGTTCAGTGTAAATAAAGTCTAGCGTATTTACAAGATTAGCTTCGACTAATGGCATCCGTGATAGGATTGCGGGGAGATGATTTACCGTAACAACCCGGCTTTTCAAGCCCAAAACAACAGTAAATTTTTTTTTGTACTTGACACACATCATGTCGGTCATCGGCGAACATGTTCCCTTCAAATCATCAATATACAATCCATACATCAACAACAATCAACATTTCATTTAAAAGTGAATCTTACATAAACTCATAATATTATGTTTGCATGATTAGAAGTTCGCATTTAAAATATACATGCATAGATATGAGTTTGTAATCTATCCTACAAATAGTCATCACGAATTTAATCTAAAAGGATCTAATAATAGTTATACATTTAGTACATTGATTCATATAAAATACATCATGATTTAGAATGCAACTACATGATTCCTTGCAAAAATAGGTTCCCGTGTATTGGATTTCCTAGCCACCTTGTTGGTATGACGTCCCTACTGCAGTACAAACATCTACAAGAATGCAATTACTTAATAATAATAATAAGAAAACGGATTGGCAGTTTAATGAAGTATTAACATTATCTCATGCTTGAAGCGTGACATTTGTAGTTCCTTCATGTTCTTGGTATACACAACTTGCAGTATATATATATGCACCAATTCTTACAATTAGCTATAATCTTTAATCCGGCCATTCTCTTACGACATCATTTGTCGAGGTTAACTGTTCACTCACTCCGGCCATCCCCTTCGAATGCCATCAGCCAAAGCTAATCAACTGTTTGTCCCGGTCGTCCATTCAGATGCCATTAGCCAAAACTAATCATTCATTTGTCCCGGTCATCCATTCGAATGCCATTAGCCAAAACTAATCATTCATTTGTCCCGGCCATCCCTTCGGATGCCATTAGCCAAAGCTAATCAATTGTTTGTCGCGGTCATCCCTTCATATGCAATTGGTCAGAGCTAATCATTCATTTGTCCCGGCCATCCCTTCGGATGCCATTAGCCAAAGCTAATCAATTGTTTGTCCAAGTCATCCCTTCGGATGCAATTGGTCAGAGCTAATCATTCATTTGTCCCGGCCATCCCTTCGGATGCCATTAGCCAAAGTTAATCAATTGTTTGTCGCGGTCATCCCTTCATATGCAATTGGTCAGAGCTAATCATTCATTTTTCCCGGCCATTCCTTCGGATGCCATTAGCCAAAGCTAATCAATTGTTTGTCCCAGTCATCCCTTCGGATGCAATTGGTCAGAGCTAATCATTCATTTGTCCCAGCCATCCCTTCGGATGCCATTAGCCAAAGCTAATCAATTGTTTGTCCCAGTCATCCCTTCGAATGCAATTGGTCACAGCTAATCATTCATTTGTCCCGGCCATCCCTTCGGATGCCATTAGCCAAAGCTAATCAATTGTTAACATTTAAGCATTTGACAGTCTGATATCTGAATTTACACAATACAATAACATTCATGATAAAGTATTTTCATTATTCAACATTATTTAAAAGGAAGGTGAAAGCCACCTACCTGCAGTAGAAGCTTTACTCGTGCTCCCTTGTTGCTACTATTGCACCACACCGGTGGTCCCTCCTGCAGTCACAGACTCATCTCATAAATTTTCCTCATTCAAGGATATGTTTTATAATAATCATATCAATAGCTAATAAATCTTTCTTTCAATCATTTCTTTCTTTATATCTTACGTTTTTCTCATTACACCCATTAAGGTTGTCATCCTTTATCCAACCATAGTTATCATTCCTTCTGGCCGATATTACAGAGAATCCATATTCATCCATTACTCATATGTTACTTACTATGCATGTTCATTTCCTCATAATAACATACATACATATATCATGTATATTTTCAGAGTTAGTATCTCAATGTGCAAGTGTTCGTATGACTCAATTCTTTTTATATAGTATTCACGTGAAAGTCTACTGTTACTCTCTAACTTTGAATTGTTACTGTCCAATTTCCAATTGTTACTATCCAACAGTTACTGTCTAGATATTGAACAGTTACTGTCTAGACATTTGAACTGTTATTGTCTACACATTAAACTGTTACTGTCCACACATTGAACTGTTACTGTCCAACCGTTACTGTCTAACATTGAATTGTTACTCTCTAGACATTTGGACTGTTATTTTCTACACATTGAACTGTTACTGACCAACTGTTACTGCCTAACTTGGAACTATTACTATCTAGACATTTGAACTATTACTGTCTACATATTGAACTGTTACTGTCTACACAATTGAATTGTTACTGTCTACACATTGAACTGTTACTGTCCAACTTTGAACTGTTACTGTCTACACATTGAACTGTTACTGTCCAATTTCCAATTGTTACTATCCAACTGTTATTGTCTAACTTTGAACTGTTACTGTCTGAACACTCATCAGATTTTTAACTATATCTAGAGTTGTAGAACTCCGTTTGAAGCAAGATTAGTCTTGTTGGAAAGCTAAGACACAAGGCTACAAGTTCTCTGAAGGAAGGAGAACCCAATTCTGCCTCTCAGATAGTCAAAATTGCTCATCAACAAACTACCCTACAGGGTCTATCAGGATCCAATCTTGGTTGATGACCCATAGCTGGGGTTCTACAGCTCCATATTAAGCAAGACCAATTTTATTAGTTAGCTAACATCCAAAACTACAATTACTATGAAGAAACTTAATCCTAATTCTCTCATCCTTCTACTCGAATTCTCTCCAAAAGTTAGGAGACGAATCTGTCCAGATTCATCAACCTTTCCATTTACACACAGCATCCCCAATTTAACTTTTTCTCTTTTATCTGAACCCCTGGCCATATCACATATCGTTTAAGAGTGTAAAAAAAAAATATCTTTATAAGAGCCAATTTATCTTATTTATTTCAATCTTCCCTCTTAACGTCAAAATAAAACATTCTTATCGATTTACAAACTTTCCGAACAATATTCTTCTAAACACAATCCTTGACAACAGTTTCAATCAACCATAAATAATAAACGAATAATATTTCAAACAATCCATACTGTCAAGCTAATGCTCTCTTGTGTCTGACTCCATACTCGGATAACAATGCTTCAAATTGCTTGTTGCAAAATGAGTTCCTTCATCATTGATGATGGCTCCAGTAGTACCAAATCTGGTAAAGATGTTCTTCTGTAGAAAATTAAGTACCACCTTGCCATCATTTGTAGGCGTTACAATTGCCTTTATCCACTTTGATACATAATCCAATGCTAAGAGAATTTATTTGTTGTTGTAAGATGAAGGAAAAGGTCCCATGAAATCAATGCCCTAAATGTCAAATAACTCAACTTCTAGGATATTCTGCAATGGCATTTCATTTTGGCGAGATATATTCCCAGTATGTTGACATCTATCACAAGCAGTAACAAAAGCATGAGCATCTTTAAACATAGTGGGCCAATAAAAACCAGACTGCAGAGCTTTGGTTGCAGTGTGTTGCGCTCCAAAGTGCCCCCCATATTCAAGTGTGTGGCAGTGCTTCAGTGAGTTTGTCATTTCCTCTTCTACATAATGCCGATAGAGTATCGGCTCCTCCCAAAAATAGTGTTTGACTTCAGCAAGAAATTTCTTCTTTTGTTGGTAAGAAAAATTTGACGGGATGATCTTACCTGCAAGAAAATTGACATAATCTGCATACCAAGGAATGAAACTGTTAGTGGAAATTGCTAAGATTCTTTCATCAGGAAAGCTTTCATTTATAACCGTGAATTTAGGCTCTAGTTGCTGTGCCAACTCCAGCCGTGAAAGATGATCTACCACCACGTTCTCAGTCCCTTTTTTATCTTTAATTTCTACATCAAATTCTTGCAGTAACAGGATCCAACGGATAAGTCTGGGCTTGGCATCTTTCTTGGAAACTAGGTGTCTAATTGCAATATGATCAGTATACACCAGCACCTTGTTTCCCATCAGATAAGGCTGAAACTTATCAAAGGCATAGACCACAACAAGCAACTCTTTTTCAGTTGTGGCATAATTAAGTTGGGCATCATTGAGTGTTCTGCTGGCATAGTATATGGTGTGAAACACGTTTTTTTCACTGCCCCAATTGCATAATCATTTGCATCACACATCAACTCAAATGGTTTCTCCCAATCCAGTGTACTTACAATAGGAGTTGTCACTAACTTCTCTTTCAATAGCATAAAGGCTGTCATGCATTGTTCGTCAAACTGAAACTTCATGTCTTTTAGCAGCAAATTGCATAGTGGTTTGGATATTTTAGAGAAGTCTTTGATAAACCTCCTATAAAATCCTGCATGGCCAAGGAAACTCCTAACCCCTTTTACTGTAGTTGGCGGCAGAAGCTTGTCTACTGCCTCAATTTTAGCTCTGCCTACCTCTATTCCTTTTTCTGAAATCCGGTGCCCCAACACTATACCTTTCTTTACCATGAAGTGATATTTTTCCCAGTTCAATATCAAGTTTGTCTTCCAAAACCAATGCCAACTTTGCAAGGCAGTCATCGAAAGAAGTTCCAAATACATAAAAGTCATCCATGAAGACCTAAATGATTTGCTCCACCATATCTGAAAAGATAGCCATCATGCACCTCTGAAAGGTAGCTAGTGCATTACACAACCCAAAAGGCATTCTTCTGAAAGCAAAAGTACCATAAGGGCAGTGAAAGTGGTCTTCTCTTGGTCCTCAAGTGCGATGGCTATTTGGTTGTATCCTGAATAACCATCCAGGAAATAATAGTATTCATGCCCGGCTAACCTGTCCAACATCTTATCAATGAATGGTAGGGGGAAGTGATCTTTGCGAGTTGCCTTGTTGAGCTTTCGGTAATCCATGCAAATCCTCCATCCAGTTACCATTCTAGTAGGTATCAGTTTGTTATCTACATCCCTTACCACTGTCATTCCTCCTTTCTTTGGTACAACTTGAACTGGGCTCACCCATGAGCTATCAGAGATTGGATAAATAACACCAGCATCTAACCATTTAAGAACTTCTTTCCGGACTACCTCTTTCATTGTCGGATTTGTTGTTACATATTTTTGGGTCCCCACACAAAAAGGAGAAAATACAAAAAAAAATAGTAGAAAAAAATTCAGAAAAAAGAAAATAAACAAATATGTAGCAGTGAGAAAAGATGTCGGAGAGCCCAAAAAAAAGTCAAAAATTGGTTGAGGAGGTTAAAAAATGCAAAGATTGAAATTTGACAGTATATCGTTGACTGATGAGAGCCCTATTGACAAAAAAAATTCAATTTGAAAAAAATATCCAAAATCAATTTAGACCGATAGAGTATCCATGAAAATTCAATGTTTATGGACTCCATTAAATTTTATCTAAGGTTTAATTGAATTTATGGAGGGTTTGATTGCAAGAAAAATTGATTTTTAAGTCAATTTAGGATTTTATTGGAAGAAATTAAAGTTTTAAGGTCAAATAACAATTTTGAAGAGTTGATTTGGTCAAATCAGGGGCTCAATTGCATAATTATTAAAGTTTGATGGTCAATTAGGAACTTGATTGATAAAATCCAAAACCAAGGACCAAACTAGAAAAGATGCGTAAATAGAGGGGCTGAAATAGACCAAGGCAGGGGCTAAATTGAAGAAATCAAAAGTTTATTGATCAATTGAGGGTCAAATCGCATGAATCCAAAACCAAAGACTGTCTTGTAAATGGCACTAAAATCAAGGGATCCAATTACAATTTATCCAGGGGCTTGATTACAAAATTGCAAAACAATCCAATGACCGAATCAGAAATATTCATTTTGAATTTTGAAACGGTGCCATCCTTGACAACTGTTCATTGCCTTCTTCATCAACAACGGTTTCGGCAGTAAAGGCGTTAGCAGTATAGAACAATGGAGTTGCTTCAATCTAGGGAGCACGTCTCACGGCTAATATCCCTCGCCTCTATGATGCACGCCTGCCGTTACAACCTCATGGCATTCTCTGGCCTTATAAAAGCTTGAGAAAGGCCACGAAAAAAAAAAGAGGGAGAAAAAGGAGAAAAAGACTAGTGAAGACGCAGACAGACACGAGAGAATAGAGGCAAACAGAGAGCACTGAGAGAAACCAAAAATCCCAGATGACAGAAATGAAATTACACAGCACACAGAACTGAAAAAACCAGGGGATGAATGAATAAGGAAAGAACAGAAAAGAGAGAACAGGGACGAACAGAGGAAGCCTGGGAACAGAGACGCAAAAGAGTAAGACAGAGGCACAAAACAGAAGGAAATCTACGAGGAGAAAATACAAGGGAAGAGGAAAACCAAAAATAAACCAGTAGAGAGAGAAGCAAACAAATAGAAAGGAAAAAACACACAGAAGAATACCAGGAGGGAGGAGAAGTCAGAGACGAAAGGGAAGGAACAAGGCCGCAAGAAGAACATAAAATAGAAACAGAGAGAACATGAGACTAGAAAACAGAGAAGAAGCAAATAGAAAACAAAAAGAAAGAGAGGAGAATCGTCCAGCCATCATCTTCGGCTTTGCCTCCCCGCACCTGGTAAGTTCTTTTTTTCATTTTGTCTTTTGTTGTTATATAACACTGTGCGAAGGTAATTTTAATTACCTTCACACTATGCACTGCGTGCATGAATAGTTCATGCATGCATGCCTTAGTCATCAGGGTCATTGGCTTGGGCCAGTGACCTGACTAGGCCTGCTGGGTCCAGCCCAGCCACATGGGCTAAGCTTGGCCCATCCCAAAAATAAAATAAAATAAAATAAAATATGTATGCATAGATTTAAATTCATTTTATTGGTTTATTCAATGACGCCAGAGTCAGGAATATCATTTATTTTGTTTTTTTGCTACGTAATATTTACCAACGCCAGAGTTGGAAGTATCCGTAGTCGAATATTCACTAACGCCAGAGTCAGGAATATTATAAGTAAACTATCATAGCATAAATTAACAAACTCTTAGCAATTTAAGACAAAATCAACAATGCAGCTTACCTCAGGTAGGGTGTGCTAGGGGTGCTAATACCTTCCCTAGCCACAACCAGTCCCTTACCTGTGAATCTCTGACAAAGACCAGCACACTCGGGTCTCCTAGTGACCCTGAGCCAAATACTAAGTGGCGACTCCTAACAACAAACAAACAAACAAAAATCATTATCGACGCCACGCGGGGACGTACAATAGAATGACAACTCCACTAGGGACCTTTAGTACTAAGCTTTGCCTTTTGTTTGATAATTTCTATGATGTTTGTTATGTTGTGTTTATATGGTTATCACTTTTCACTGCTTTAGCATGCATCCTTGTTTATAATGTCATGTCATGCATCATTTTAAGACCACACACCTTAAAATCTAGGATAGGTGGGGAAGTAACGGTACCCCAATGGCTTTAGCCTGGGTAAGACTCGTGAAACCATCCAACTCTCGCTTGATTGTTTACTTGGAAGTGGTTGATATGCCAAACTGATATTACTTAGGGCCTCTATCTTCACACTACTTGTAAGCCTCATATCAACCTTTCGAGGACGATCACTGAGCATGCGATAGACCATTTGAGACTAGATAGTAACCTACCCCTTGATGCACTAAAAGACCTTTGTCACCCCGTGAAGGGTGAGCCCACATTTCATATGTATTTTTCTTGTTGAATCAACATTTCTGCATAATTGCATGATTTTCATTTAGCAAGTTGAAATATAGGCTTCCCGTTGAAACCCACCTATAACACTCGATTGCAAAAAAAAAGACAAATGGATAATGAAGGAAAATCCCAATTGGAGGCCCATTACCAAAAGAAAATTGAGAGCATCGAAGATGAAGTAACTAGACTCACAGATCTGCTTGAACAAGTGCTGAGCTTCAAGAAAGGAAAGGAAACGTCTACATAGCCTCCTGTGAAAACACCATCAATCCACGTCCCTCACACTTCTCAGAACTTAGGGGCAGACTCAATAACTGGGAATCATTTTGTCCCCTTCGCTGCTATCTATCCAAGTCAAGCTCAGATCACCGTGAATCCAACAATGAAAGGACCTTCTGACAATAGATTTACCAATCTCATGGGCCATGATAAATGGGTTGCCCTAGAAGAAACATTGAGATTAGTTGAAAGAAATGATCTGATTCACCTTGTGATAGTAGCTGAAGTTTGTTTGGTTCCAAATATTTTGGTGTCGAAGGAGTTTAGAGTGCCGGACTTCATCAAGTATACCAGACTAGAATGCCCATACATCCATCTCCCGTCATACCATAACAAGATGGCTGAAATGATCCATAACAAAAAGATGCTGATATACTTTTTCCAAGATAATCTCACTGGATCCACTTTGAGCTAATACATGAGACTAGACAATATCAAGATCAAGACATGGAAAGACTTGGTAGATGCCTTATTGAAGCAGTATAAATTTAATCTGGAAACTGCTCCTGACAGAACCAGCTTAATGGTTATAGAGAAGGAAAATCGAGAGTCTGTGAGGGCATATGTGCTGTCATAACCTATTTTTGGGTTATTCCCCAATTCACATTTTTTCTATCTTCAAAAAAATAAAAAATAAAAAAAATAAAAAACATTTTTCAAAAAATATAATAGTGAAAAAAGGATGCCAAAACGCTTAGAAAATGGTCAAAAATTGGTCGAGGAGGTTCAAAAATACAAAGATTGAAATTTGATGGTATTTTGTTGACTGATGAGAACCCTGTTGACAAATAAAATTCAATTTGAGGAAGATAAGTCCAAAATCAGATGTTTATGGACTCAATTAAATTTTATTGAAGGTTTAATTGAATTTATGGAGGGTTTGATTGCAAGAAAAAAATGATTTTGAAGTCAATTTAGGCTTTAATTGGAAAAAATTAAAGTTTTGGGGTCAAATTATAATTTTTGAGATTTAATTTGGTCAAATTAGGGGCTTAATTGCATAAATATTGAAGTTTGATGGCCAATTAGGGACTTAATTGAAGAAATCCGAAACCAAAGACCAAAATAAAAAATGCACGTAAATAGAGGGGCTGCAATTAAACCAAATCAGGGGCTAAATTGAAGAAATTAGAAGTTTGTTGATCAATTGAGGGTCACATTGCACAAATTCAAGACGAAGGACCAAAGTGAAAAAGGCGGGAAACTTCAAGGTTGCTGTTTGCTTTTTGGCAGGGATGCAATTGCATTGATTTTTAAATCAAAATTGCAATTGAGGACTCGATTGAACAAATCACAAATTGAGGACCAATGTGAACTCTGACATGTTTTTTTGTCGTCTTTTCCTTTTAAATGAAATGGCGCGTTTTGTACAAAACGGCGTCGTTTCATACACTATTCATACACTATAGCCTTTCTTCCCCTGGACGCGTAAGGCAGGGGAAGAAGAAGACTTTTCTCCCCTGCTTTGCTCGTTCCCTCTTTCTCCGAAACCACCAAAAAAACGCCGACCTAAAACACCCCACATGCCTAAGTTCTGACCCGTGGCCTACCACAAGGTAAAGAAAAACAAAGGGGATGCACCCCTTGGGTGGTTGTGAGGCGGCTGCACAGTGGCCACCCTTGCCTTTCTCTCCCCTCTGTTTTTACCTATAAATACAGAGGGGGAGAGCACAAAAGTGGAACACACAAAAAAGAGAGGGTGGACAGACCGAAAGAAAAAAAATACCCGAAGAGGAAGAAAGAAGAGAAAAAGGAAGAAAAAAAAACAGAGGAGGAGCTGCCACCAACACCGCCTCTGCTGGAACCACCGCCACCGCTGGCCATCACTGACGACTGAGGCTGCATTTCACTTCTCCAGGTAAAAACTCTGCCCCTTTCTTATGCTTTGTTTCTTCCCTCGCCATGCAGGACGTGCACGGTGCACCTCTCTGTAGGCGAGGTGAAGCTGGTTACTGTGCTCATGCACAGTAACCTGCTAAGGTGGGTTGGGCTCATGGATATTTGGTTGAGTCCAATCCAACCCAACAATGGTGGGCCAGGTTCGGCCCAGCAAAAACAATAAATATATGTTTAAATATTTGTGATTTCCCTGCGTGTATTGTTTTACACTGTTTTGTTTAATCTCAATCTTTTTTTTTGTCATTTCAAAAAAATACGAATCCGGTATTAAAATACCTAGTTTTCGTCAAAACTTCCAAAAATACAAAAAAAATTGAAAAAAAAATATATATTTTTGTGCATACGGCCAAGTGTCTCGAAGCTAAAAAATCATATTGTGTTTTTTATACACCAAAAAACAATATTTTAGCATGCATTTTGACTTTAATAACTAGTTTATTAAAGTCAAGAGAACATTGGCCAAAATTTCAAAAACAACAAAAATTTTATTTTGTTTTGTTTTAGTATCAGGAATTATGAATTTATACGTAAAACGTATTCCTGATATTAAAAAAGTATTTTTGTTGACAACATAGAACAATTAGATTTTACCCCATTATGATAAGAACCTCCTTACAGAGGAGAGCTTTTCTTAAATCTTAGACAGACAGTACCAACAATTACAAACCACAACAAGACCTTAGATTTTATCAGAAAATAAAATAAATAAAATAGACCTTAGATTTTACCTTAGGTAGGGTGTATTTGGGGTGCTAATACCTTCTCTTTACGCAAGCAGTCTCCGTACCCCATCTCTGAGACCAATTAGGGTTTCTAGTGACCAAAATACTAGGTGGCGACTCCCATTCAAATTTTACACTGATAAAAGACAAGAATTCCTTGTCTCTCCACATTTGCTAGATAGACCATTTCTAATTTTCCTTGAGAGGGTGGATGATCGTCGCGACGCCACACACGTGCGACATGTGCAAAGATGGCGAGATAAGGCAACATATGTTCAACCTCCACGGATGGATACAGAAATGGTGATGTTGTTTGCCAACACCTTTCACTCCTCTTATTATGAGCATTTAATAGAAAGCTCAGCTCAACATTTCCATGAAGTTGTGAGGATTGCTGAAAGAATTGAATAAGCTATGAAGAGGGGAAAGATTAACGGTTCTATCATGGATTCCAGAACAATGATGAGAGATGACTATGAAGGTGGGAAACCTTATTTATGTGGTCTAGTCAGGTCTCATTATAGCATTAACTGCTCAAATGTCTTTGTCAAAGGTTGACATTCCTTTGCCACTCGAGTTTGCCTAACAGCATCTGTTAGACTCGAGACTTATTGCCCCGACTCTATCAAATCTCATGCAACCACCATTTCTTATATGGTATAATCTAGACAAGAGATGTGAATATCATGGTGGGGTCCTGGGCCATTCATTTGAACAATTGCAAAAATTTCAAGAATCGAGTCCAAAGGATAGTGAGCAAGAGGCAAGTTGTGTTAATGAAAGATGATGTCATTGGCCATATTATCACCAGGACATCCTCAGATTGACAAGTGATCGAAAATGCTTGGCAAAACACTGATATGGCTAGAAAAGTTGATCCAAGAAAGGTGTTAAACTGTCAATCATTTTGTTATGAATTTTTGCCCTTCTGCATTTTGTTTTAGGATCACATCTCATCCTTTAATGAAACATGTCTTTTTCTTTGCCTCATTGTTGTTCTGAAGTCAGGAGATGTTTAGCATTTTATTTTTGACAAAAAATTTTGATCAAACTCTAACATGCAAAATTAAAGCTAATCAATCTTGAAGATTAAAAGTGTTTTGATGGCAGAAATGACTCAATGTTTGTTAAAATTGCAAGATGAACAATATAGAGTGACCAAACATATTTTGAGCTCACACATGAAACTGAACCACCCACCATGTAACTAAGTTGTAGTAGTATGCATAATGACATGTAGTGGATTCGGTAGTTATGGACTTGTGAATCATTGACTTTTACAAGTCCCAATCATTACACTAGACGAGGTTAAAATTTATCGGATCTAACTGACCTTTCTTGAAATGAGAAAAGGCCATCTTTGTTTTATCCTTTCACAATACTTGAAATATATCCCCTGTAATTCCATTTTAAGCCTGATAGAATATTCCTTTCAAAAGAAACCGTGACCAAGATCACACCCCACACTGGGGCAAATAAGAGATTTTATTAGAAAAGAGAGAAGACAAAAGTGGAATCAATGGTAAAAAGAAGGTTAAGATCAAAAGTCCAACGTTTGAGAGCGAGCTAAAAGAAAGAAGACATAGACTGGGGGTATGTTAGAAAACTGTGAGGAAGGCTATGTAAAAGCCATTGCAAAAAAAAAAAAGGCACAACAAATGCCAAAAGTCAATACCATAAAAAATATTGAGCTACAAACATGACTTTTAGTATCGATGATAAAGCCTCTAATGTCTTCAAGTGATTAGACTGATTATTAATCAAAGAAAAAGTTGGATTTGCATTATGACCTATGTTAAGAGAATTATGATATTTGAGGTTAATAAGGTTATATGCCACTTTCTTTACAAAGACAACAAGAGAAAGAGAATTGATGAATAGTTGATGTTGATCCTAGGTCTTTGAAACCCTCAAACACATTTTTGAGCTTGTGAATTCCCTTTTTTTTCATAACCATGAACCATAGCCTGCATTACGTGCTTTCAAAAGCCCTTTTTAATCAAGTAAGCAATTTGAACAGATAAATAACGCTCTCAAAACTTGAAGAGCTTTTCCATAAGGGTTGTGACTTCATGAATCAAGCTACTGGTTATTATGCATGTTGACACAATTGGTGCTAAAAAAGGAAACAATCTTTCTTGATAAAGCCTGAAGTTTTGATTTGAGCATCTTGTTTCTTTGAAATTCATAAAAAGGTCACCTCATCACAGACCATCAAAAGACATACCCAAAGTCAAAGTTTACAATGGATACAAAAAAACCATAGAAAAAGCTATTTTACAACGGGTCAATTTTTGTTTTCAAAATATCAGATAATCAAAGGACTGCATTGAATGGCGTTGCGTGTGTTGGATCTTTAACTGAAGAAACTTGATTTTAAAAAATACTTTCAAAAATTGACATTTCTTTAATTTCATTTCAACAATAAGACTTTGAATAAACATGATCTTTAAAACATGAGATTTGATTATAGAACAAGAAAGATTGTTAAGAAATAAGAGCATCGGTCGGATTTGCAAAATCCTTGACAGAAGTGACACCAACACTTCTCGACACTCCTTAAACATTTGACCACCTGAGGGCAATACAATGGACCCTCAGAAGGAAAACAAATAATATTCAGATCAGCTAGGGGGTAAAGAAAGATGATCAAATGATGAATCAGTGAACAAGCGCACTCAGATCAGTTAAGGGCAATGATGTTCAAGAACAGTCTATGAACCAGTAAACCCCAACAATAATTGCGAGTAAAGATGTACTTGAAGGACATCTTCATATTGTCATCTGGGGTTTACCCTCCAACATGGCTATGACTTTTGAACGATGTTATCGCATAGTTGCATTTGGATAAATGTGAAAGGATGCACCCACCAGGACTGACTGTGGGACCATTTGTTATGAGGCTCGAAGGTGCACTTCACCACATGAATATGGGTGATAAATTGAACATCATTGATAATTCCAATGCATTCCTTTTCACAATCTGATTAGACGAGATGAAAGGGATCCATTGAGAAAAACATGAAGCCTATAACCAAGAGCCTTTTACTGCAAGCTATGAGATGCATGTCTGTACTATTGGATAGTTTCCAAGAAGGTTGATATGATAACATATACTTGAAAAGTATTGTTTGAACTGGAGGCAAGTTGATGGCTGATTAGCAATCTAAGATGAGGACTACACTAAACCTCTTAATGAGTGCTGGTAGTATGCACACAGCTAATCAAAGAACAATTCTTGAGAGAATCCAGGAGATGAATGATTTGTTAAGCTCCTTCATGACGAATCAAGCAACACCACAATTAGGGGCACGATCATGCTTGATAAATAGCGAAAACAGTAATCATCGAAGACAGCCTAGGATAGGCACTGCATTTACAGTTGAGTGGATGACTAACACATGAATGAGCTAGTACATTGAAAGAGTAAAGAAGGCTTTGGATAGCAAACAAAGACACCCTATGACAATAGAACATCAAAGATGGGGGACCTATATTTCAAATCAGGTAAGGATGCATGTATGTCATCTAACCTCAAAGCATTGCATATATATATTTTATTCGTTACAAAAAAATCCTCAAAGAAGTCCAACAAGATTGAGGATAAAAAAAGAATCATTGAGCTAATAATAACAAAGAATCATGGTTATGACCTTAGAACGAGAAGAAGATGAGATGAATCATACCATTAAGAAAGTCTCAAAGAAATGAGAAGATCAACCTTGTCATCAAGAAGAGTATTTAGTTCAAACCCAGCTATCAGGAAAAATACATGGATTTTGGTTTTGGTTAAAGGAGATCGCCAGATGGGATCTCAGGTTAGCCCAACCACACAGATTTTGGTTCTGGTTAAAGGGGATCGCCAGATAGTATCTCAGGTTAGCCCAACCACACAGAGGATATTGGTTCTGGTTAAAGGGGATTGTCCTATGAGATCTCAGGTTAGCCCAAACACACAGATTTTTGTTCTAGTTAAAAGGGATCGTCAGATGGTATCTTAGGTTAGCCCAACCACATAGATTTTGGTTCTAGTTAAATGGGATCCCTAAATGCGATCTCAGGTTAGCCCAACCATATAGAGGATATTGGTTCTGGTTAAAGGGGATCGCCATATGGGATCTCAGGTTAGCCTAACCACACAGATTTTAGTTCTGATTAAAGGGGATCACCAGATGAGATCTCGGGTTAACCAACCACACACAAACTTTGTTTCTGGTTAAAGGGGATTGCCTGATGAGATCTCAGGTTAGCCCAACCACATAGAGGATATTGGTTATGGTTAAAGGGGATCGCTATATGGGATCTAAGGTTAGCCTAACTACACAGATTTTGGTTCTGGTTAAAGGGGATTGCCAGATGAGATCTTAGGTTAGCCCAACCATACATAGACTTTGGTTCTGGTTAAAGGGGATTGCCAGATGGGATCTCAGGTTAGCCGAACCACACACCGACTTTGGTTTTGGTTAAAGGGGATCGCCAGACGGGATCTCAAGTTAGCCCAACCATGTAGAGGATTTTGGTTCTAGTTAAAGGGGATCGCCGGAAGGGATCTCATGTTAGTCCAACCATGCAAACTTTGGTTCTGGTTAAAGGGGATCACCAGATAGGATCTCAGGTTAGCCCATCCATGCAGACTTTGGTTCTGGTTAAAGGGAATCGCTAGATGGGATCTTATGTTAGCCTAACCACACACAAACTTTGGGTTCTGGTTAAAAGGAATCGCCAGATGGGATCTCAGGTTAGCCCAACCACGTAGAGGATTTTGGTTCTGGTTAAAGTGGATTGCCAGAAGGGATCTTAGGTTAGCCCAACCATACAGAAGACATTGGTTCTAGTTAAAGGGATCGCTAGGAGGGATCTCAGGTTAGCCCAACCACGAAGAAATTTTGGTTCTAGTTAAAGGGGATCACCATAAGTGATCTCACGTTAGTCCAACCACACTTAAACATTGGTTCTAGTTAAAGGCGATCGCTAGGAGGGATCTCAAGTTAGCCCAACCACGCAGAGGATTTTGGTTCTGGTTAAAGGGGATCGCCAAAAAGGATCTCAGGTTAGCCCAACCGCAATATAGATTTTCGCTTTAGTTAAAGGAAATCGCTAGATGGAATTTCAGGTTAAAAAAAAAATAAAAGAAAAGAAAAGTAAGAAGACATAATTTAGAGGGGCGCCAAGATCGGGTTCTCAAGATAATCGAGTTACACATAGTTCCTGATTGATAGGAGATTGTTGTAAAGATAGAGTTTCTGGTCAACCAAGTTTTGATGAGATCAGTTTTGTTTATCTTTACAAAATTTACTACGCAAAGTCTTTGCTCCGTAAGAATTGTAAAGAGGGGGTATCTGTTGTTACCCATTTTTAGGTCCCCATACAAAAAGAGGGAAAAAAAAGTTGAAAAAAGTTTGGAAAAAAGAAAATAAAAAAATATGTAGTAGTGAGAAAAGATGTCGGAGCGCTAAAAAAAAAGCCAAAAATTGGTTAAAGAGGTTCAAAAATGCAAAGATTGAAATTTGATAATATATCGTTGACTAGTGAGAGCCTTATTGACAAAGGAAATTCAATTTGAAAAAAATATCCAAATTCAGATGTTTGTGGACTCAATTAAATTTTATCTAAGGTTTAATTGAATTTATGGAGGGTTTGATTGCAAGAAAAATTAATTTTTAAGTCAATTTAGGCTTTTATTGGAAGAAATTAAAGTTCTAGGGTCATTATAATTTTGAAGAGTTGATTTGGTCAAATCAGGGGCTCAATTGCATAATTATTGAAGTTTGATGGCGAATTAGGGATTTGATTGATAAAATCCAAAACCAAGGACCAAACTGGAAAAGATTTGTAAATAGAGTGGCTGAAATTGACCAAGTCAAGGGCTAAATTGAAGAAATCAGAAGTTTATTGATCAATTAAGGGTCAAATTACATGAGTCCAAAACCAAAGACTGTCTTGTAAATGACGTTAAAATAAGGGGTCCAATTACAATTTATCCGGGGGCTTGATTACAAAATTACAAAACAATCCAATGACCGAATCAGAAATATTCATTTTGAATTTTGAAATGGTCTCGTTTCCTTGACAACTGTTCATTGCCTTCTTCATCAATAATGGTTTTGACAGTAAAGGCAGTAAAGACGTTAGCAGTAAAGAATAGTGGAGCTGCTTCAATCAGGGGGGCATGTCTCACGGCTGATATCCCTTCCCTAGCCACAACCAGTCCCTTACCCGTGAATCTCTGACAAAGACCAGCACACTCGGGTTTCCTACTAACCCGTAATGAAATACCAGGTGGCGACTCCTAAGAACAAACAAACAAATGAAAATCGCCATCGACGCCGGGCGAGGACGTGCGACAGGGTTAAGCCTTCTCTGATGCTCTCCTATTGGCTTGACTTCATCCTCTAACAAAATTTTGTGCGTGCAAATGAAGGGACTGATGCCTTTGATATATTCCAATACCCACTTGAGAGCTGCCTTATGTTTTCTCAACACCCTCAACAATTTTTCTTCCATTGTTTTGGAAAGCTTTGCAGAGACTATCACAGGATAAGTGGAAGCTTCTCCAAGATATGCATACCGAAGGTGCTCTGGCAGAGGTTGCAATTCCATAATCGGTGCTTGTTCATTGGTTGATTTTATTTTTGGTATTGCTTGTCCCAAATCTTCAAGTATCTTCTGCGGTTAGCTTCAAAAGAGTCCATCCAACATGTATATTATGTTATCTCAACAGTTAAGCTATTAAGTGAGGTCCTAAAAATAATTTTATATTACTCTCTAAATTAAATACCTTATCAAGTGAAAGTCTTTTCAGCTTAAAACCTCCACAAGTCCACACTACATTGTGCGTAATTTTTTATCAATAAAAAAAGAGGTGGTGAGATTTGAACTCATAACCACTTGATGAAGAAATCTCTGATACCATATCAAAAAATTATTTCAACCTAATAACTTAAGCTATTAGGTGAGGTCTCAAGAAAAAATTTATATTACTCTCTAACACACTACAAGATTTCACAGTTTTACCGACGGACATATTCCGTCGGTGTGTGATTAGAAGTTCGTCGGTAAATAAATCACCAACGGATTACGTCCGTCAGCTTTCCTTTCGTCGGTGATTCCCCATTCCGTCGCTATATCGGTCGGAACAAAAAAAAAACCATTTGCCGATGGTTTTACAAACGGAATTTGCGCGCCAAAAAAAAATATTCCCGCTTGAAATCTACCGACGGATTTTCATTCCGTCGGTGATATCGTGATTGACCGACGGCTACAAACCGTCGGTAAATCTGTCGGTGAGTGTATGAAATACCGACCGAATATATCCGTCTGTAAAGTCGTCGGTAAGTGTGGCAGGTATTGTCAAAGGCCGACGGATTAAGTCCGTCGGTAAATCTGTCTGTGAGTGGTTAAAATACCGACCGAATATATTCGTCTGTAAAGGCATCGGTGAATGCTACTGTCAAATTCCGACGGATTCATTCCGTTGGTAAAACCCTTTGTAATAGTTTTTTCTAAATTTGTTTTTAAAAAATTATTTAGAATATATAATATAAAATTATTTAAATTAATGGTAATAAAAACCAATTATGCAAATAAAATTTATATTAAACATCAAAAACAAAAAATCAAAGTTAAATAATATTCATTACAAACTGAATGTGTTTCAAAAAAAATATTAAATGAAATTTTAAAGGTAAATAATATTTATTACAAATTAATATAAAGGTGGAGCTGGAGGAGGAGGAGGAGATCCTGGAGGAGGAGGCTGGTGGTTATACGGCTAAAAAGGATTAGGCGCACATGTTCCACTATGTGTTGCCATGTTCATGACCATTTCGCGAAGCTGTTCATAAGCCGCTTTTTGTTGTGCAGACTCCGCTCTTTGTTCTGCATGAGACGCTTTGAGTTGCACGTACTCTGCTGATAGGTGGTTGTATTTTTCGGCGAGTTGAGCCATGTGTTGCTGCAAGGCCACGAACTCCTTAGATTGGGAGCTCGATATTGATTGGGAGCTCCCAACGGTTGAAACACTACGGGCCGACCGCAAGTTGTCGGCCGTAGTGTTGGAGAGCTCGTAAACCCGATTTTTATCGGGTCCACCTGACGATCCAACCTCCATCCACAAATCCGGATCGAATTCTGGATGGGTCAAAATATCGTCCTCGTATCTCTCCCTCAACCGATTATTATAAGTCTCCTGAAAATAAAAAAAGTAATCATCATATTCAATTCAATAAACATAATAACTTACAAAATAAAATGGTTGAACAAACATACCTTGAAATGTTGAGCACGGTTATCAACGAACTGTTGCGCCCCCTTTTGGCAGTCTTGACTCCACACGTGCGTCTCCACAAACAGCTCCATCGGGCTCGGCTCACGTCCAAGAGACGCAGCCTATAATGAAAAAAGATATATTAACAACTTAATTTAATGATATATTTCATTTAAATTAATCTTACCATCCGTTTCGCATGTGCAGCAAACAGAACGGAGCCGCCAGTGTGCGTTGTCACCGAGCCATGAATTGGTCGATTCCGGTTGCCAGCTCCGGACTGTGAGCGTCGTGTGAACCGTTCAGACGTCACGTGCCCAAGATAGTGCGGCCATATATCTTCCAGGACGTATATCGGTTTGAAATCCCTCCAAACCGCAACATCGTTCCAGCCTTGGAAACCCCTATCCCACGTGTTTTTTTATGCCC
>Ga0307516_10003456_pt1 | contig 20252 bp, 18 predicted proteins | sample 19_EM_MG_FD_203310 | JGI IMG/M metagenome (GOLD analysis project Ga0307516, IMG submission 203310) | Populus trichocarpa ectomycorrhiza microbial communities from riparian zone in the Pacific Northwest, United States - 19_EM | ecosystem: Host-associated > Plants > Roots > Unclassified | place...
GTCGGAGTTGTAGTCGCAGAGGGACTCGGGTCGTTGGGGAAAGCTGGTATCTTTGGATGAAGAGCACTGATTCTCAGCATGAGAGGTGATCGGCATTTGTGTTGGAGTTACATAGTGAATAAACTCAGTACTTCTCACAATCGCAACCGTACATCGCAATCGCAATATTCTCAATCACGACTGTACCTGACCTACATTCGTACATAGTGCCCAGTTTGCACTCATCCTGCTCGCTGGCCTACAGCTCGAACGCACTGCTGACCTACGTTCGTACGTGTTGCGGACCCCCGTTGTTACACACTGCAGTTCTACATTCGTACGCACTACTCGTCTGCCGTCAACATTGCTAACCTACGTTCGGACGTGTTAGAGAACGTCGTTGGTAAGATCCGCGTCCTGCATTCGTACGCGGTGCCCATCTGCAGTCATCATCGCTGACCTACGTTCGTACGCATTGCAGAACCTCGTTGCTACGCACTTCTATCCTACATTCCTATATTCTCCTCGTCTGCCACCATGACCGCTGGCTACATTCATACACACTGCTCGCCTGCAGTCAACATCGCCGAACTCCGTTCGTACACATTGCAGAACCCCATTGGTATGTACTGCTGTCCTACGTTCATACGCGCTGCACGACTGACGTCTACATCGCTGACCTACGTTGGTACGCGCTGCACGTCTGCCGTCTACATCGCTGACCGACATTCGTACGTGCTGCACGTCTGCCGTCTACATCGATAACCTACGTTCCTACGCACTGCACGTCTGCCATCTACATCGCGACCTATGCTCGTACGCGTTGCAGAACCTCGTTGGTATTGACCGCTGTACTACATTCGTACGCGCTGCTCGTGTGCCGTCAACATCGCCTACCTCCGTTCGTACGCGTTGCAGAACCGCGTTGGTACGCACCAAGTCAGACATTTATATGTCCTCCGCGTCTGCCGCCATTACCGCTGGCTACATTCGTACGCGCTGCTCACCTGGTGTCAACATCGCCGACCTCCATTCGTACGCATTGCAGAACCTTGTTGGTACACAACGCTGTAAGACATTTGTACGTCCTCCGCATCTGCCGCCATTACCGCTGGCTACATTCGTACGCCTACTCGTCTTCCATCAACATCACCGACCTCCGTTTGTACGCGTTGCAGAACTCCGGTACACACCGCTGTCAGACATTTGTATATACTCTGCATCTGCCGCCATTACCGCTGACCTACATTCGTACGCACTGCTCGTCTGCCGTCAACATTGCCGACCTACGTTCGTACGCATTGCAGAACCTCGTTGGTACGCACCACAGTCAGACATTTTTATATCCTCCACGTCTGCCGCTATTCCCGCTGGCTACATTCGTACGCGCTGCTTGTCTGCCGTCAATATCGCCGAACTCCATTCGTACGCATTGCAGAACCTCGTTTGTATGTGCCGCTGTCCTACATTCGTACGTGCTGCTCCTCTGCCATCTACATCGCTGACCTATGTTCGTACGCGCAGCAGAACCTCGTTGCAATTCACGACTGTACTACATTCATGCGTGCTGCTCGTCTGCCGTCAAAATCGCCGACCTCCATTCATACGCGTTGCAGAACCTTGTTGGTATTCACCGCTGTCCTATATTCTTACACACCACTCGTCTGCCGTCAACATCGCCAACCTCCGTTTGTACGCATTGCCGAACCTTTTTTGTATGTGCCGCTGTCCTACATTGGTATGCGCTGCTGCTCTGCCATCTACATCGCTGACCTACGTTCGTACGCGGTTCAGAACCTGGTTGGAATTCACGACTGTCCTACATTCGTACACACTGCTCGTCTGCTGTCAACATCGTCGACCTCCGTTCGTACGCGTTGCAGAACCTCGCTGGTATGCACCGCTGTCCTACATTCGTACGCGCTGCTCGTCTGCCGTCTACATCGCTGACCTACGTTTGTACGCGTTGCAGAACCTCGTTCGTATGCACTGCTGTCCTACATTCGTACAGGCTGCTCGTCTGCCGTCAACATCGCCGACCTCCGTTCGTAGGCCTTGCAGCACCTCGCTGGTATGCACTGCTGTCCTACATTTGTACGCGCTGCTTGTCTGCCGTCAACATCGCCAACCTCTGTTCGTACGCGTTGCAGAACCTCGATGGTATGCACCTCTCTCCTACATTCGTACGCGCTGCTCGTCTGCCGTCTATATCGCTGACCTACGTTCGTACGCATTGCAGAATTCCGTTGATACGCACCGCGGTCAGACATTTGTATGTGCTCCACGTCTGCTGTCATTACCGCGGTCCTACATTCGTACGCAATGCTCGTCTGCTGTCAACATCACCGACCTCCGTTCGTACGCATTGCTTAACCACGTTGCTACGCGCTTCCATCCTACATTCCTACACTCTCCGTGTCTGCCGCCATGACTGCTGGCTCCATTCGTACGCTCAGCTCGTCTGCGGTCATCATTGCCAACCTACGTTCGGATGTGTTGCAGAACATCGTTGGTATGCACCGCTGTCCTACATCCGTACGCGATGCTCGTCTGCCGTCAACATCGCCGACCTCTGTCCGTACGCGTTGCAGAACCTCGTCGGTATGCACCGCTGTCCTACATTCGTATGCACTGCTCGTCTGCCGTCAACATCGCCGACCTCTATTCGTACGCGTTGCAGAACCTCATTGGTATGCACCGCTGTCCTACATTCGTACGCGCTGCTCGTCTGCTGTCGACATCGCTGACCTCCGTTCGTACCAGTTGTAGAATCTCGCTGGTATGCACTGCTGTCTACATTTGTACGTGCTGCTTCTCTGGCGTCGACATCGCTAACCTCTGTTCATACGCGTTGCAGAATCTCGCTGGTATTCACCGCTGTCCTACATTCGTACGCGCTGCTCGTCTGCCATCAACATCGCCAACCTCCGTTGGTACGCGTTGCAGAACCTCGTTGGTATGCACCGCTGTCCTACATTCGTACGCGCTGCTCGTCTGCCGTCAACATCGCCAACCTCCGTTCGTACGCGTTGCAGAATCTCGTTGTTATGCACCGCTGTCCTACATTCGTACGCGCTGCTCGTCTGCTGTCAACATCGCCGACCTCCGTTCGTACGCGTTGCAGAACCTCGTTGGTATGCACCGCTGTCCTACATCCGTACGCGCTGCTCGTCTGCCGTCAACATCACTGACCTCCGTTCGTATGCGTTGCAGAACCTCGCTGGTATGCACCGCTGTCCTACCTTCGTACGCGCTGCTCGTCTGCCGTATACATCGCTGACCTACGTTCGTACGCGTTGCCTAACCACGTTGCTACGCGCTTCCATCCTTCATTCCTACACTCTCCATGTCTGCTGCCATGTCCTCGGGCTACATTCGTACGCTCCGCTCGCCTGCCGTCATCATTGCTAACCTACGTTCGGATGCGTTGCAGAACCTCGTTGGTATGCACCGCTGTCCTACATTCGTACGCGCTGCTCGTCTGCCTTCGACATCGCTGACCTCCGTTCGTACGCGTTGCAGAATCTCGCTGGTATGCACTGCTGTCTACATTCGTACGCGCTGCTCGTCTGCCGTCGACATCGCTGACCTACGTTCGTACGCATTGCAGAATCTCGCTGGTATGCACCGCTGTCCTAGATTGGTACGCGCTGCTCATCTGCCATCAACATCGTCGACCTCCGTTCGTACACATTGCAGAACCTCGCTGGTATGCACCGCTGTCCTACATTTGTACGCGCTGCTCGTCCACTGTCTACATCGCTAACCTACGTTCGGATGCATTGCAGAACGTTGTTGGTATGTACCTCTGTCCTACATTCGTACGCGCTGCTCGTCTGCGGTCGACATCGCTGACCTCTGTTCGTACGTGTTGCAGAACCTCACTGGTATGCACCGCTGTCTACATTCGTACGCACTGCTTGTCTGCCGCCAACATCGCCATACTCCGTTCGCACGCATTGCAGAACACCGTTTGTATGTGCCGCTGTCCTACATTCGTACGCGCTGCTCGTCTGCCGTCTATATCGCTGACCTACGTTCGTACGCATTGCAGAACTCCGTTGGTACGCACCGCTGTCAGACATTTGTATGTGCTCCGCGTCTGCCGCCATTACCGTGGTCCTACATTCATATGCATTGCTCATCTGCCGTCAACATCGCCGACCTCCATTCGTATGCATTGCTGAACCACGTTGCTACGCACTTCTATCCTACATTCCTACATTCTCTGCGTCTGCCGCCATGACCGCTGGCTACATTCGTACGCTCCGCTCGCCTGCCGTCATCATTGCTAACCTACGTTCGGATGCGTTGCAGAACGTCGTTGGTATGTACAGCTGTCCTACATTCGTACGCGCTGCTCTTCTGCCGTCATTCTCCACGCTGTACTACTTCGCGTACGCATTGCTCATTTGGCCTCATTTCCGCTGACCTACGTTCGGACATGCGCATAAACGCTGGGTTATGTGTCATTGTCCTAAATCTCGTACGCGTTGCTCGTCTGGCCTCATTCTCTTTGCTGGCCTACATCTCATACGCGTTGCACACCTTTCAATATGTGCTGCTGTAGCCCCTTTTTACTTCGCGACGAGATTTGGGATGTTGGACTTCGTATCATAATGTATCTATAGATTTTAATCACAATAATAGTTATTCTGTGCGATGTAAGAGCATAGCCAACTGCGTGTACTAGCGTTGTAATTGCGGGTACGAAACTGCTCACAGTACACTCGTTGCTCCCGTAAGCTTCCCTAGCTTTCCTAGCTTTCCTAGCTATCCTAGCTTGCCTAGCTCCCGTAAGGTGGTGGTGGCTTCGATAAGGTTCGCGGTTGCGTCGGTAAGATTGGTGATTGCGTCGCCAAGAATTGTGGTACATCCGTTGCTTTGCTAGCTTTTCTAGCTTTTCTAGCTTCCCTAGCTTTATTAAGGTGGTGATAGCGTCGGTAAGATGGTGGTTGTGTCTGTAGCTTCGCTAGCTTAGCGAAGGACAAAGTTATATTTTACTCCCGGTGCTCCGGTAAGCTTCGCTAGCTCCTGTAGCTCCGGTAAGAACTAAATTTTTTGCTGATGCGGACCGGAGTATGGAGAACACTGTATATAGCAACCTAGATAATCAGTTCTTTAGGAAGACGCCACGAGAAAATCGTGAGCAGAATAGACATGGCCACAAACGTTGACACAACTGAGTCCTTACCTGTCGCCGGGCGATGCCGTCGCTGGTTGACCATCCCGGCTAAATAATCCACAGTGTGAGAGAAAGAGAATTCACTTATTGCTTCTCACCAATGTAGATCACAGCATTATTACACCAAATTTTCCCCACAACGCTGACTAGTGGACAGGAAAACCCCCTATTAGTCAGTATGTTGCGGTACCGTTCGAACACCAATAGAACGAAACAAAGCTCTTCCCTGACCTGTCCTCTCTGGAGAATATGGTTGGGAACTCCTCTCCCTTTGTCCGGCAAAATTGTGGAAAGTGTATTGTGCATTAGCGTCTCGCTTGGTGACTAATAACTGTCGAGTGATATCAAAATCATGCAGATCCCAACGTGCCCCCGCCATGCCACTTATCTCATCATTTCTCCTCCCTCAGGCCCACAAAGCGCTGTGGCAGGTAGGAATCCAGTACACTCATATTTCGTCAGCTTCGGAGCTTGCCGGCCACTCTTATTCTTTTTAAACTCAAATTTACATACCGTACAATAGGGGTAATCAAAGTGTGGTGGAACTTTTCAGGTGGAACTTTTAGCGTAACAATTCTGGCCAATGGTGGTGAAGACACTTTGATTTCCCCAGGTGGAACTTTTGCGGTGGAGTTGGGGGGCGCTAGTCTAGCGCTACATGAACAACCTCAGATTTTTTTCATCGTCCGCTCAACTTCGTTGCTACTTATCTCTAACGCTTGTCGCCGCTCCCCGTCGCCAATCAGTCGACAACAACCTCATCGCCACTGAGCTTATCACCGCTCTACTCAGTGTAAATTGTGTTGCTTGTGTGCAGATTTAGAACTGATTCACGACCTGTAGGGGTTTCCAATACCGTGTACGAGTTTAACGGTTAAGGAGAAGCGGATAGTAGTTGATGGGCTGTGGAGGGTTGAATGTAGAAACTCATACAGCATAGACAGTATCTTTGTCCTCACATTCGGGATCGCCGTCGGAGTCGGAGGTGTTCTCGCTGTCTTCACTGTCGGAATATCCGCCGTGATCGATGTTTTGTTGTCTTAGACGGGCTTGAACTCTCAAGCGTTCACATCGCTGATCGTGTCGCAATCGTAGGGGGTGTAAATGTTGTAGGATTCAAGCATTTCAGATATGTGAGGCACCATAATCGCGGTGTGGTACACCAACGATACATCCCAAGAAAATTTATACATAGGTCTGCTAAGTCTACACTAACGAGTGTTTAGTGCAGCCGTATTAACCAACTTCCGTCTAGTTTCTGGTTTTTAGCCCGGTGGAAAAGTTCCACCGCGCGTTTTCCAGCGGTGGAACTCTTCCACCTGGGTGGAACTCAACAGCCAATAATCTTTATCCTTGGCGAAACTTGGCGATGCTAAAAGTTCCACCTGAAAAGTTCCACCGCACTTTGATTACCCTAGGGTTCATTTTCATGTAGTGTTATTGTTGGATAATTCTGTGGTCGATTCGTTGTATAGTAGTAGTCGCTTCGTTGTGTTAACGTTGAGTGTGTTCCAGCGTTATGCAACATACGATTACTCTACAGAGCTGCGATGGAAACCCCACAGCTCAACTACATCTAGAGTACGGTAACACCCAACCCAAATCCCATTTACGCTACAACAATACAATGCTGTGAGCACAGTACGATGACCAATGCGCCATGGATAGCTCACAACCACACAACGTTGTGTGGACAGTATGATGACCAATCTGCCATGGATAGCTCACAACCACACAACGTTGTGTGGATAGTATGATGACCAATCTGCCATGGATAGCTCACAACCACACAACGTTGTGTGGACAGTATGATGACCAATCCGCTATGGATAGCTCACAACCACACAATGTTGTGTGGATAGTATGATGACCAATCCGCCATGGATAGCTCACAACCACACAACGTTGTGAGGACAGTATGATGACCAATCCGCCATGGATAGCTCACAACCACACAACGATGTGAGGACAGTATGATGACCAATCTGCCATGAATAGCTCACATTCACACGATATGATGGCTTAATCGTTGGGCTTATGTAGGTAGATGCAACCACAATACAGCCACAATTACACCATGAATTCCCAACAGTACTGCAACATAAAACCAACAAACGCACTATAGATTGATAGCAAGTACACGAGAGCTACATTCTAACCCACCTCAACAACGCAACAAAGATATGATAAATAGAATTCCCTTGTAGTGCTCGACAATGATCAATACCTCTGCAAATAATGATATTCTGTCCAGTAACGTTAGCACAGATTTATAAGAATGCAGCCAGTACGTACATGTTTCATCTTCTAGGACTGAACCTATAGAGGTGCATCCAAATTTTCATACTGCAAATAAAATTGTGAAATCAGATCTTGGGCATCTTGTCCTCGTTTCAAATGCGTCCTGTATTCCGTTGTCTGATCAGCGAATTCCAGTTGGATTTCCAACTCCTCTTGGATGATCCTACATGGCTTTGGCTGCCGTTGAGACTTTCTAGCAGGCTGCTGAGGGTGCTCGGGATCCAGACTAGCTTACCGTTTGCCGTCCGATTTATGTATGCCAGTAGCAGTATTGGGTAGTTGTGATGTTGATTCCAGAGAGGCAATAGGAGGTGTTGGTATAGTGGGTGGACCCTCTTTCGGTTGAGTACTGGCAGCAACCTGAGATTCACTATCTCATCTTCGTCCACATCTTTGGTTACCGCCTTGGTTACGACCCTTCAAAACCCTCTTGCTTGAGCACTTAGGGGGCTGTATGACGACATCAAGAACCTTCAAACTATTAGCAAAGCTAGTTTCTGGGAGTAAGAAGCTTACATCATTGGATAGGAGTGTAGGATCAATAGCCATTACATGTCTGGAACTATCAGCTGGCTGGGTTGCAGGAACCTGGACATCCTTCTTTGACATCATATCAAGTTGTGGTGAAACACTGAGATTAGTTTGATCTGGAGTAGAACATGAGTGAGAACATTACACCGAAGGTAGAATAGAAAGTGTGTTCCAGATGGGATCCTGATGGTGAGATCAAAGACATGGATGGATTACCAGTAGTGGGAATCGTTGTATTAATTTGCGGAGATTGATGACTGGGTATATTTGCTACAACCGAGGAAGATACCTGTGAGAAACAAATGAGACGAGTTGCTTCAGTTACAATTGTCAGGAAGGGAGGTCACCATAGTATTATACTGCTTCGCCGGAGACTTTAACTCAATATCAAAAACCTGTCAGCTTTGCAAAAGGCATACCAAGGTGTTCGGCATACCAATCTAACATGATGTCGCTCATCATGTTCTTCTTCCTCAGATGACATGAAGTCAGCAGTCACAGCGACCCGCACGTGTAAACACCTCTTCACAATTGTCATTTTCAGTCGTGTAAATGATTCCTCAGAGAGTGCAGTCCATGGTACTTCCCCCATTGCCGATGCAAAGATGATGTCCTCAGTATCAAATGTCAAGTAAAGCTTTAAATGTCCAAGAAAACGGACATAGTTGTAAGCAATTGGGAATAGGAAATCTTCGGCAGTACTAGTGACAACAGCTCTCAGGTAACCATCAGGAATAAAACTTTCCTTGATGGAAATATTTACGAAGGGGTTGATAGTAGTCGTAATAATCTTTGGCAAGCCATCCTTAGTAGTCTGCAAAGCGATCTTTGTCATAGTTGTACGAGAAGAGGAGTGTGTAAGTTACTCATCAAATAGGATAGGATCGAGGGGTAACGCCATGTCGGTTTTGGCTGCTCCACCAAGGTCGGTCACTGTCTGAATTGGGGTTGAAGGAGTTTCACCAATATCCAATGGTAGCAACGTATCGCCGATTGGTTGTGGTGGTTGTGAATTCCTTTGCTTTTTCAGTAAGTATCTGAAGTATCAGGGAAAGAACTGAGGACACGTACCTGTAAAGCCAGCAATGGTGCGGTCTCGAGATGATTGTTATGCCGTCTTACTTTCTGTGTTGCATTCCGCTTCTTGTCGAGCCAAAGACGATGAATCAGGGCTCGAACAGAGTCGTCATCGAAGATACTAGTATCACCAAACTCTTGATTGCACTTCTCAGCAATCCACTTACTCAACCTGTGCATCTCACCCCGATCATAGCTGTCAAAAGGCAGCAGTAAATTCCAGTTCTTTCCGAAGCACAAATAGTTGATATATTCGCGGTAGGTTGTCATAGTTGCTTTATCTTCCTTTTCGTCAAGGTTTAAACTTTGATACAGACATGCTGTATCTTTGTACAAAGGCCCCTTGGGTTTGATCTTTCCCTTGTTGATTGCCGGTGGATTGAGATGCTGCAATGGCTGTACCAGACGTGCCTGTTCCGACGGGCTTGAGGCCAAAGCTCTTGGGGGTTGGCTGAGAGGAGCTCGAAGTGCCGATTGTGGGGCTGTGGGAAAGGATACTCGATTGGAACCGACAGTGGTGGACAGAGAATGAGGAACAATAGGTGGGGGGATGGAACCAAGAGCCATATTAGCAGTGGCGTGACCGGGAGTGAGGGTAACTTGTTGTATTGGTGGGTACGCTACACATTTTAGCTCAGCCAGCAATCGAGGAACAGGGGGGTACCAGTGCTAGTCATGGTGAAAAGAGTGTTAACATTGCTAGCTCTCTGATCCAGCGTTGTTCCGAGTTGCAATTGATTCATAAGTGCTGTGTACTGGCCAGTAGGAAGCGCACTGATTGCTGCTAAGACAGTAGCAGGATCCGGTAACGGGTTATCCATAGCGACCGAGAAGTAAGCGGATGTTAGGATTGATGGAGATGGAGATGGAAGCTGCAGGGAAGGAAGTGACAGTGGGAGCAACGCTTAGAGAAGAAGAAGAAGAAGAAAAAACCGAGAACGACAGATCGAACTCCACTGCTGCACGGCGCTGCGACCACAACCCGTAAAAACACCACAGAGACAGCGAAGCCGAATACCGCTACCGCGACGCCGGATGCCGCAACGATACCACGCCAGGTGTGAGGAAGATAGAGCGAAGCCGAATACCGCTATCGCGACGCCGAATACCGCAACGATACCACGCCAGGCGTGAGGAAGACTACAGCGAAGACGACGATACCACGCAAGGCGTGTGAGAGACAACGATACCACACCGGGTGTGAGGAAGACTACCGGGAATACAACGATACCACGCCGGGCGTGAGGAAGACGACCGCGAAGACCACGATACCAGGCACGGCGGGAAGGACCTCAGACTACCGCGGCGACACGATACAACGCCGGGCGTAAGCAAGGCCGCGCTGGTCGTTGTCACGGCGCAGGTTTCGGCCTTCGGAAGGATTGAGTCTCGGCGTTTGCAAGGTATGGGTTTGTTTGCTTGTGGCGTTAGGAAGGTTCGTTTGTTTGATTCCGGCACTCCGGTCTGGAACGGTCGGCCCTTGGGCCCGGGCGTAGGAAGGTTCGGCGGCCTCGCTCCGGATGTCTCGATCTTGGAAAGAGTGTCGGTTCTGGGCCTGGTTGCACAAGAGAAGGTTGTATGAGTACGTATGTGACTTGCGTGGTTATGAGCACATATGTGAGTAAGAGAATCAGCAAGAGAATCAGTGAGCGGGTCCAGCGCGCGAATCCGGCAAGAGAACGCTGCGAGCGAATCTAGTAAGAGAGTCAGCAAGAGAATCAGCAAGAGAATCAGAAAGAGAATCAGCAAGAGAATCAGAAAGAGAATCAGCGAGCGGGTCCAGCGGGCGGGTCCCGGAAGGGAACCCAGCGAGGGAATCCGGCAAGAGAATGCAGCGAACGAAATCAGCAAGAGAATCAGCAAGCGAGTCCAGCGAGCGAATCTTGCAAGAGAATCAGCGAGCGAGTCCAACGGGCGAATCCGGCGAACGAATCCAGCGAGAGAATCTGCAAGAGAATCAGCAAGCGGGTCCAGCGGGCTGGTCCAGGGAGCGAATCCAGCGAGCGAATCCAGCGAGCGAATCCAGCGAGCGAATCCGGCAAGAGAATGCAGCGATCGAATCTAGGCGGAGAATCAGCAAGAGAATCAGCGAGCGAATCCAGCGAGCGAATCTTGCAAGAGAATCAGCGAGCAAATCTAACGGGCGAATCCGGCGAACGAATCCAGCGAGAGAATCTGCAAGAGAATCGGCGAGAGAATCTAGTAAGAGAACCAGCGGGTGAATCCAGCGAGAGAATCCAGCGAGCAGAGAGTGAATCTAGCAAGAGAAGCAGCGAGTGAATCAGCGGGAGAATCCAACGAGCGAATCTAGCGCGGGAATCCAGCGAGCAAATCCAGCGAGTGAATCCGGCAAGAGAATGCAGCGAGCAAATCTAGTAAGCGAATCAGTAAGAGAAACAGCAAGAGAAACAGCAAGAAAATCAGCGAGCGGGTCCAGCGGGCGGGTCCAGCGCGCGAATCCGGCAAGAGAATCCAGTGAGAGAATACAGTGAGGAAAACCAGTCGTTACAGAGGAGTAGGTATGTTGAAAAGAGCGTGGACAGGATATGCGGTCAGTCAAGTCACAAAAGGTGATGGTGATTGCTGGTATTGCACGGCGGGATGGATATGCTGTAGTGTAAAGAAGAAAGAAGAAGAAGAAGAGAAAGAAGTGGGGGTGCTAGGTCAGTACTCTAGCTCAAGTCTCCGTATTCGTGAGCCAAGCGGACAACGTAAAATCTGTCTCTCAAACCTAGATGCAGTACAGTTTGCCTCACTGTCACGGAGCCGCAAGTAGAGTATCCCTACGCCAGGTATTCTGTCCACAGCATTCTCTTGCTGATTCTCTTAGTAGATTCGCTCGCTGCATTCTCTTGCCTGATTCCCTCGCTGGATTCCCTCGCGGGACCCGCCCGCTGGACCCGCTCGCTGATTCTCTTTCTGATTCTCTTGCTGATTCTGTTGCTGATTCTCTTACTAGATTCGCTCGCTGGATTCTCTTGCCGGATTCGCGCGCTGGACCCGCTCGCTGATTCTCTTGCTGATTCTCTTGTTGATTCTCTTGCTGTTTCTCTTGCTGACTCTCGTACTAGATTCGCTCGCTGGATTCTCCTGCTGATTCTCTTACTAGATTCTCTCGCCGATTCTCTTGCAGATTCTCTCGCTGGATTCGTTCGCCGGATTCGCCCGTTGGATTCGCTCGCTGATTCTCTTGCAAGATTCGCTCGCTGGATTCTCTCGCTGGATTCCCTTACTAGATTCTCTCGCCGATTCTCTTGCTAGATTCACTCTCGGCTCGCTGGATTCGCTCGCTGGATTCCCGCGCTGGATTTGCTCGTTGGATTCTCTCGATGATTCACTCGATGATTCTCTTGCTCGATTCACTCTCGGAGTGCTAGATTCTCTCGCTGGATTCTCTCGCTGATTCTCTTACTAGATTATTTTGCCGATTCTCTTGCAGATTCTCTCGATGAAACGCTCGCTGGATTCGCTCGCTGGATTCGCTCGCCGGATTCCCTCACTGCAGTAGCTCTGAATTCTAGATTTTCTTGCTGGATTCTGTCGCTGGATTCGCCTGTTGGAGTTTCGTACTGGATCGAATCGCTCAATATCGTCTTTGCTCACAATTCATTTCTTTCTTGATGCAGATTTGAAACGTATTCATTCCATGCTGTCACTTGATACAGTTATATCGCGTCTTATATCTAGTTTATTATCCCTGGATTGTGTTATTTCACACTGTACGGTGAAACCCAGGCTTTCTGGATAGTAGATGCCCAGCCTGACGTTGTGTTCGAACGGAAGTTGCCAGGGTACGTTATGTGGATAGATGATGCCCCACCAGACGTAGCGTTCGAACGGAGGTGGCGTACGTACTATGCGTGGATAGTCGATACTGCGCCGGATGTATCGTCCGAACGGAAGTTGCGATGGTAGTTTGCGTGAATAGTGGGCCAAGCCAGACGTAGCGTTCGGACGGATCTGCTGCGTGAAGAAGATAATACTTTCTCTTTTCTACGTTCCGACGGAAGAAACAAACTTACTTTGCGTGCATAGTGAACGCTCCGCTAGACGTAGCGTTCGAACGGAAGTTGCGAGGGTACTCCGCGTGGATAGTGGATACTGCCCCAGAGATATCGTCCGAACGGAAGATGCGAAGATACTTTGCGTGGTTAGTGGACGCCATGCCAGACGCCATGCCAGACGTAGCGTTCGGACGGATCTGCTGCGTGAAGAAGATAATACATTCTCTTTTCTACGTTCCGACGGAAGAAACAAACTTACTTTGCATGCATCGTGAACGCTCCGCCAGGCGTAGCGTTCGAACGGAAGTTGCGATGGTACTCCACGTGGATAGTGGATACTGCGCCAGAGATATCGTCCGAACGGAAGATGCAATGATACTTTGCGTGGTTAGTGGACGCCATACCAGACGTATCGTCTGAACGGACGTCGCGAAGAAACTTTGCGTGGATAGTGGACGCCATGCCAAACGTATCGTCCGAACGGAAGTTGCGAAGATACTTTGCGTGGATAGTAGGCGTCCCGCCAGACGTAGCGTTCGAATGATAGTTGCGAACGTACTTTGCGTAGATAGTGGACGACACGCAAGATGTAGCGTTCGAATGGAGATTTTGCGTACAGAATTCAAACGATGCGTTCAATGCCTTTGAACGGTAAATTGCTTTCTGCAGTACCTTCGAACGCTCTCAACGTTGCTAGCGCAACGCTGCGTTGCGACGCATATTTTTTTTTCCTGATGCAGCTGTCTTCCACCACGACTGTAACGGCGGCGGGCAGGAGCGGGGAGTTCTAAGGTACTGCAATGGGTTCGGAAGGGGGGCGGGAGCGGGGGCGGGGGCGGGGGCGGGAGCAAGACGGGAAGAGGGAAACGGGAACGGGAACGGAAACGGGAGACAGAGACGGACAGCGTCAAACGGGCGTGTCGGACAGAGATAGACAGCGTCAGACGGACGTGTGGAACAGAGAGACGGACGGCGCTGGACGAGCGTCGCCGAAACGGAGGAATCAGAGGAAACGGAGGAAACGGAGGAAACATAGTCGAGGTTGATATTTCGAATAGAATAAGTAGTACACACCAATAATGCTACTAAAAAATAACCTGACGATCACTCCACAAAGCCACACCTGTGTAGCGTTATTGGTGTTTGAGTACAGTTGTTGCAGTACGCCACAACAATACAGCAATCCTATCGTTTTACGCAAAATTTCGGCTTACCATACACCACAACGCCGCAACGTGTGGTGGCATATCGGCTTCAATTAAACCACGCCCCACCAAGACCTTGTACCCTAGGGATTACCCCTAATGCATCTAGGCTTCTTCACCATTGTAATTAGCTTGTGCTCCCATCAGCGTTGCTCCTAGCTGCATCTATCGCGCGTGTACATTCCAAATCCTTAGTCCTAGCATGGAATACAAAACGGCCCGTCTTCTTGTGCGGCGTACTCTCAGCTTCCTCGGTACCTTGGTGCCCATGAGCTCTTTGGCAAGTAGTTCGACGGAGGCTGGCAGCTGAGCAAGCCTGACGAAAGGGTGCGGTAGCTGGGTTGCAACCGGTATCGATGGCCTCAAGGAAAGCTTCGTCGCGTGCGAACTGCCTGAGAATATGCGAGTTGACTAGAGAGATATCGAGCTGAAAGAAGAACAGGCACAACCAGTTCCGTCGCGTACGTTGGTGGGTGGTGTAAACGTCTCGTTAGGAGCTGTTGCACTCGACTCCTTGCGCTTCTTGCGACGATTTGCAGAGACTTCGGCGAGTGGCATCCGGGCGCGTTTGCCAGACATGATGGTTGTAACTTACAAGTCGACAAAACGGACAACTGCTCAGGAGGTGAGGTTGCATTGCCGAGAAACACTATACTACTTCGGAACTGGCGCGAAATGCACAATACGCACCTCCAGCTCAGACACCGCACTCACGGCGTCCTCCTCCTCGGCCGGCACCCGTCTTCCCACATCCGTAGAGGAGAGGAAGTCTAGCACCGCCCGGCTGCACCTCTCGTCTACCAGGAGGTCCCAGATCTTCCACCTATCCTTCCACCTCCCGGTCTCCTTCCGCACCTCCGCCCACGCCCGACCTCGGTGGTGCGATGGTAGTCCAGTATCGGCCGAGTGCACGGCACATGTGCGAACAAGCCCCGGATCTTGCAGCGGTTCTTTCCGTATCCAGTCTTTCCAAGCCTCCACCCACAGGATTTTCTGTTGCGGTTTCAAACGCTGTCAGTTATGGAACGTATTCTCTCGCGTTTGCACCTAGTGCCCGCGCCATCAGAACTTCGCAGTCGTCCGGTTTATTGCCCATTAGAGGTATTGTCCAGTGAGACAGTGATCCGTTTTGAGATGTTAAAACTGATCCGCCAGCCCACCCGAACTCCCAGCCACCGATTTGAACGTTCGAGCGCTGTTTTTCGGACACCTTGCGCCCAGCGGCGGGCTAAAGTCGACTTCTTCTCCGAGATCTCCCTCTTGGGGTTCGCGAAGGATCTGGGCGGAGGCAAATGCCGTTCCGCATATCAGCCCGCGCATCGCCGCCTCTCCACCCCGTGGGCGTGCCGGACGCAGACGAGATACCACCTCTTCAAGGTGTGCCTGGAGTGGAAGGCCCAGCAGAAGATCCTGTTGGCAGAGGTGTAGAAGGAAAGTAGGAGGGGAAAGGGCCGGTTCACGATCCGGGACCTCCTCGCCGATGGGAGATGCAGCCAGACAGTACTGGACTTCCTCTCCACTACTCGTGTGGGAAGGCTAGTGCTGACTGGGGAGGACGTGGGGAGCGAGGTGTCAGAGTGGGAGCCAAGGGAGCCCAGGGAGCGTAGGGAGCGGGATGAGGGGAGGAGGATGGAGGCGGAGGAGCTGGGTGCCGCAGGGGATTTTGGTGCCGGGGAGGAGCCGCCGCTCCTACCCACACCCTCCTTCATGGCATCCGCAGACGTGGAATAGGGGCGGGTCACGTTTCCTTTGTTCTCCCTCTTGTTCTTTCTTTGGTGCGCATTCTTTCTGTTCGTGATCGGTCTGGGCGGAGGGCAAAGGGGAGCTTGCAACGTGTCGCCATTGCGCTGACAGCGGACGGGAAACCTGGATAAGAAGCGCGCCGCTATACTCTAGAAAGGCTGTATGCAAGTATGAATAAAAAAAAAATCCATCTCGTGGGTGACTGGTCCTTCCGATGCCATCATCGCCCTGCGTCGGCATCATCACATCAGAGGCGGCAACCGATGAACAATTATACGAGCAAGAACTAATGCTTGATATTGGTGATTTTCTAGCGAGCTGCACATAAACTCCACACATGTATCCTGTCCCCCGCACCTAAAGAAAATACGGGAAGGAAATGGCCGAATCCCGAGATACCCATGATCCGCCAATAACACGAAGCCCGAATTCCCCCGCTTCTTCACATAGTCGCCGACATCCAGACATCCCCACTTTGCCTCTTGCCGACCATCTCTTCCGTCGCCTCAGCACACATCATCATCAGCCGGAGGGCTGGCTCCCCACTGGGTATGCAGCTGTGCTGAGGCCTTATTCCCACAGGGCAAGGCGAGATGTGGCGGGGTCATTCCATCCTCGGCACCCCGTTCAATGAGAAGTCGTACTAATGCCTCTTCCCTACGGTGCGAGCCGATGTGCAGCGGGGTCATCGCTAGACCGTCGACGGCCGAAATGTTGGCTCCCCATTCGATGAGCAGCTGTGCCAAGGCCACGTACCCCCACCGCAAAGCGATGTGCAACGGGGTCATATAATTCCAGGTAATGGCCGAGAGATTGACACCCCGTTCGATAAGCAGCTCTGCCGAGGCTTCATGACCGTGCCGTAAGGCGGTGTGCAACGGTGTGTGCCCGTCCTCATTGACGGCCGAGAGGTCGGCACCCCGTTCGATGAGCAGCTGTGCTGAGGCCTCATGACCGTGCTGCAAAGCAATGTGCAACGGGGTCATAGCTTTCCAGTCCACAGCCGAGAGGTTGACACCCTGTTCGATGAGCAGCTCTGCTGAGGCTTGATGACCATGCTGCAAGGCGGTGTGTAGTGGTGTCTGCCCGTCCTCGTCGACGGCCGAGAGGTCGGCACCCCGTTCGATGAGCAGCTGTGCTGAGGCCTCATGACTGTGCCGCAAAGCAATGTGCAACGGTGTCATATCTTTCCAGTCCACGGCCGAGGGGTCGGCTCCACGCTCGATGAGCAGCCGTGCTGCTGCCTCATGACCATACCGCAAGGCAATGTGCAGCGGTGTCTGCCCGTCCTCGTCGACGGTTAAGGCGTCCGCTCCGCGCTCGACGAGCAGCCGTGCTGATGCCTCGTGACCGTACTGCAAGGCAGTGTGCAGCGGTGTCTGTCCGTCCTCGTCGACGGCCGAGGGGTCGGCTCCACGCTCGATGAGCAGCCGTGCTGATGCCTCATGACCGTACCGCAAGGCAGTGTGCAGCGGTGTTTGCCCGTCCTCGTCGACGGCCGAGGGGTCGGCTCCGCGCTCGACGAGCAGTGACACTATGGCCTTGTGCCCTTCCCGCGAGGCTATGTGGAGCGCTGAGTTGACGCACTCATAGCCGGTGGAGGCAGCACCACTCTTATCCAAGAGCAGCCTGGCAACTTCTAGATCTCCAAACCTGCATGGGAATAAAAGCAACTTGTCTATGCGTGTAGGTTCAGGCAGAGATTCAAACACCGTTTCGAGCTCCCGGACTAACCCAAACATGCATACGCAGGTAAGAAGATCTTGGGCACCCTCCTGCAGAGCGCGCCATCGGCGCCAAAACGAGTCTGAACTAAAGGCACACCGGCTATTCACTCCTCTAGGATGATGTTCAAGCCAATCTTGATACCTTGGCCCTGATGCGAATGTATCCCAGAGGACTGCCAAGGTCGGACAGTTTCCGTATCTGCCACGAGGAAGGTGCCACGGCCAAAATGTTGCCGCGTATAACAATAGGTGCCGGTTTTCGTACTGAGTCGGTTCCGTTGTCTCTGCTTTGTCAAAATCGTCCCACAAGGTGGATGTACACACCAGTGAAAGGCAGACTTTGGCGAGTTCGGTGTGGGAATCGATTACGTCCAGCTTTGTCTGCAGATATTCACCCACGGAAAGGTGTGTCAGCCTGAAAACGTCCAGACTTTTATCCCAGATGACCAGATTATGGCAAACTTTCAGTAATTCATTTCCCTGTATTGTTGCACTGTGCGAACACTCTCCCGAGTCACTAACTTAAACTGCGATTGCGTCAAGCAAAGTTTCGGTTGCCAGCAGCTCATACGAACAATGGATCCAGCGGAACGCGTTGAGTGCATAGCGAGGAGCACTACCACGCTGCCGAAGTATGCGTTGATATGTCTCCTCATAGGCGGCTATCAAGGTGTCTGGCAGGGTCCTCAGACAATTGCGGACATCTGTTTGAGTGGTCATTTCGCTGAGCAAGTCAATCTGAAGAGCCGCTAGCTGAAACCTGACATTGATCATCAGTTTCAGCCATCAGTAAGTGGGAGGGGTTCGGAGCGAGTGCTTACATGCCCTTTGACCTTTCGCGCAAGACCTTACAAATCTCGACTTTGAGGTCAAGTGGAACCGCGCCATGCAGCAGGGGTTTGCTGTCGATTGCCTTCTGAACACACGTGTCCACGAAATAGCCGATATCGTCGATATTGTCAGCTGGTTGCAAATCAATCCTTGCGAAAATCTCAAATTGCAGGAGAATGTCGGTGTCCATCCGCGTTGTTGCAAAAACCTTTACCAGGCTCTTGGAGTGTTCCATGGTATATTTAAGCGCATCCAGCAACTGGATCCTAGTCGCGCTGTTTATTTCGCCACCACTACCGGTAATCGTTGAGGGCGAAGAAGAGGGGGAGGTGGAAGAGATTCTGGACCGTAGGAGGACAAGTGGTCGGTTGCAGTACTTGGTTAAGTGGAGGGGGTTCACGGACCCAACATGGGAACCTGAGGAAAATCTGACCGAGGTGGAAGCGGTGGATATTTACCACGGACGTTACCCAGAGCGGCCAACACCCGTACAAGCTGCCCTCGTGGGAACTCGGGCCTAAGAGGGGGCTACTGTCACGGTGCGTGCCACCTACTAGGCCTCGACCCCTGACGCCGGGCGTGAGGATGGATTGTCGAGTGATGCCGAACGGGCGACGGATATCCTTAAAAGGAGCCGTCGCCCACTTCTTTCTTTCCTTCTTCCCTTTCCTTCCTCACGCAACAACTTGTCTGCCTTGCCCTCGCCTCACAACATATTAGTTGTCTCTCCCCTCTTGTCCTCTGTCCCTGTCGGCTGCCCGCCCGCCGCGTCTGTGTCCCTGTCCTTGCCAGCTGCCAGCCTGCCGTGTCCGTGTCCTCGACCCTGTCGGCCGTCTGCCACCGCGTCCGAGTCCCATGTCCGTGTCGGCCACCCGCCCGCCGTGTCTGTGTCCTAGTCCTTGACCTCGCCCACTGGCCGCCACCAGGAGCCTAGCCGGCCACGCACCGTTACAGCACCCAACACAGAATCCGCATGGACTGTCTCTTCTGCGTAGTCGCTACCGTCTTATGCACTGATGCGTGGTGTTGCCACCGTCTTATGCACCGACGGCGTCGACTCATCTTGACAAATATGTTGCAATATCTCACTCGTTCTGCTTTGTCACGTGTAGAATCACGTCATATACGTGTATTCAGACTTTTCACTTTTCCTGCCTTTCTCTCTAAGATAATACACACAAGACTTCATCGTTCCATCAAACTTCCATCATAATCTTGACAGGTTATGAGCCCAAGGCAGCGCAATACCACTCTCGAATTCATATCCATTTAATCTATTGATTATTATCCTCACGCTCGGTTGAAAAATCTTATCTTCATACTTTTCTGCCGATTCGCCGATTTACCTACCCCGCATTACACAACGTCACCCAAAATGTCTTCCCACAATGACCAGTCATCGAAGCTATACTACACGTCGAAGTATGGAGCCATCAAGAAGCTAGATGGCACCAACTACATAGAATGGAAAGGTGACATCACTACGATACTCAACATCATTAATGCCTTCGAAATCGTATGTCGCGAAGAACCCGAACCCCTGGCCAGCAACACAGTTACCGGTAGACAAGCCATCACCGACTACAAAAAGCGCGTAGCACTTGCCACAAGTGCGATTCGGTTTTCGTGTACGCAAGCAGTCGCCATTTGCATTCGTGACGAAACAGAT
>Ga0307516_10003457_pt1 | contig 20250 bp, 18 predicted proteins | sample 19_EM_MG_FD_203310 | JGI IMG/M metagenome (GOLD analysis project Ga0307516, IMG submission 203310) | Populus trichocarpa ectomycorrhiza microbial communities from riparian zone in the Pacific Northwest, United States - 19_EM | ecosystem: Host-associated > Plants > Roots > Unclassified | place...
CTTGGCGGGTGGCTGAACAGGTTTTCTTTCCCTCTCCTTTCTTTCTTTGGTGGATGCACTCTTTCTCCTATGTCCGTGGTTTTCCCATGAGGTTTTTTACACGGTTATGAGTTTTAACGAGGCATCAGAGGATACTGGGTTTCACTGTTTTTGTTTCTTTTCTCTGCAACTGTTTGTTGCTATACTGGCGGTTTCGTTTTCTCCTCTCCTGCGTTCCTTTGCATCTTCCGTACAAGGGGAAGTGTCAGAATAATGGGCGTCCGGAGATGACGGTCCGGAGACGGCGTCCCGAGATGATGGACCAGAGGCAACATGTCCGGAGATGACGGCAGCCTGAGTCTCCGAGCACCGGTTCGCGAGACAGTCTTCCGTCCTTTCCCCTTGGCGAGTCCCTCAGGCGCATTGTATATTGAGAGAATGTTCCTCCTGCGACTTTGTATCAATCAACCAATTCACTATCTTCGTCTTTATCGATCCATATATTCCAACATGTCCGTATCCGAATGTCCGACCCGTAGTATTTATGGTGTGACAGTCCTCCTCTGCCTATGTTTTTACACTCGGGAATAGTGCCATATCCTGGTGTGCCCACAAACAGCCACTTGTTGCATTCTCTACGGTGGAAGTGGAATACATTGGCGCATCGGATGCTGCCAAGGAAGCGATTTGCATCAGTCCTCTCTTTACCCTGCCTTCTCAGCCTTGAAGCCTACCCACAGGAAATCTTTGTTGACAACCAAGGCGCTATTCAACTTGCAAAGAACCCGAAGTTCCACGAGCGCACAGAGTACATAGGGGTACGGTGTCACTTTGTTTGAAATGCCTGTGACCGCAATGCTATTCTCACCACCTACCTTCCAACATCCGAGATGACGGCAGATATCATGACGAAGAGTCTTCCACAAGAGACTCACGGGAAACATGTGAATGGGATGGGAATGGTTCGATGGGCTGCAGGGGAGGCATATGGCATGCGGATGGCGCTTGTTCCGATGAATTAAGTTTTCTTTGGTGGATGTGCTCTTTCTCCTATGGCCATGCTTTTCCTATGGGTTTTTTACATGGCTACGAGTTTTAATGAGGCATCTGGGGATGTCATGGGACTTCTGCCTTTCTGTCCTTCTTTCTTTCTTACTTTCTTTCTTTATTGCCTCATTGTTTGAGGGGAAGTATTAGATGTTGGAATATATGGATCGATAAAAGGTGAGGATTGTATTACAGCATTATACGGGCGCAAGATCTCTCTATATACAGGAAGGCCGTCGGGACAAGTGACGGAAGACTGCGCCCCCCCGAGCCGGTGCTTGGGGACTCAGTCGTGTCCAGACGCCACCTCCAGTCTGTCATGTCCAGATGCCACCTCCGGTCGGTCCTGTCCGGACACCACCTCTGGTCCGTCATCTCTGGACGCCCATTATTCTGACACTGCCCCTCATACGGAAGATGCAAAGGAACAAAGAAGAGAAAGAAACAGAATCCTCGGATGCCTCGTTAAAACTCGTAACCGTGTAAAAATCCCTTCGAGGGAGAAACCACGGACATAGGAGAAAGAGTGCATCCTCCAAAGAAAGAGTAGGAAAAGAAAAAGGAGGAAAAAACTATTTTAACCGCTTAACGCGTGGTCTGTCAATCACTTCCCCTGAGTCCCGGATTACGAGCCCAAGCCCGTGAGCATGTTTCCAGTGAGTGTCTTGAGGGAGGTTCTTCGTCATGATGTCGGCTAGCATGTCGGATGTCGGAAGGTATGTTGTTTTGATGGCGTTCTGTTTACAGACATCACAGACAAAGTGGAAGCGGACACTGATCTGATTGGTGCGCTCATGGAACTTCGGGTTCTTTGCAGGTTGGATTGCACCTTGGTTATCGACGAAGATTTGCTGGGGCTCGGTAGCCTTAGAGTCGTTGTCTGAGCATAAGCAGTGGAGGCATTGCTCGGCATGCTTGTACAGGATCTTGCTATATAATATGCGAGTGTATAAGGAGCAGACCCAGATGGCGTCTTTTGCGGCATCGGAAGCATCTATGTATTCGGCTTCCACCATTGAGAAAGCGACAAGTGGCTGCTTAAGAGCACGCCAGGTAATAGCACCTCCGGCAAGCATGAATACATAGCCAGATATTGATTTTTGGTCATCAGGATCTCCGGCGAAGTCTGAGTCGGTGTAGCCGATGGGCATGGTGGCTTTGGGGTCCGATGCATTGTACTGGATAGCGAGGTTGGCCGTGTTTCACAGATACCGTAGTGTATAGGTGGCTGCTGACTAGTGCTTGGTAGTCGGGGTGGAGGAGAATTTGCTTAGCATAGAGATGGTGAATGCAAGGTCCGGCCGAGAGTATAGCATTAGCCACATCAGGCTGCCGACAATTGACTGATACCATTGTTTACCATCTGAGTCAAGAGTCTTTGCTGTGCTGTTTGTCAGATTTGACTCTGGATCTGATCGTTGGAGCTTGCTTCCAGTAGGCTGTGGTGTCCAGTGGCTGTTGCAGTTGGAGAAACCATTTGCCGCAAGCAGCTTTCTGACAGCGCGCTGTTGGTGGATATGCAGTATCTGTCGTGATCGGTCACGCTCAATCTCTATTCCGAGGAAGCAGCAAACTGGACCGAGGTCGGTCATCTTCTACTTGATGCGGAGAAGGTGCTTGATTGTGGTGACTCGGTTGGCCGAAGGAGAGAAGAGTAGCATGTTATCAACGTACAGCAGCAGAATTATTGGTGCGTCGTACTGAGCCGATTGCTTGGAATTCCAAATGGCCAGTGGAGGATCGATTCAATCGGTAAAGGTGGTGCTTGACGAGAGGTAGACATTCGGATCATACTTGCATCGCTGGAGACCGAGAGATGTGTGAAAGTGGTCAATATGCTCATACCAGAGACGGGGGACCTGCTTAAGTCCGTAAAGTGACTTTCTCAGCTTGCAGACTTGAGGTTTGTCCGTCTGAATACCCTGCGGCAGTGCCATATAGACGTCACCACCAACTTTGGGATTCAGAAAGGCGGAGACAACATCCATTTGTTCGATTTCCCAGTTGTGGACAGCAGCCAGAGCTAGTATCATATGTAGGCTTTGTAACTTTGCTACCGGGGCGAAAGTTTCATCGAAGTCGACCCCCACCTGCTGTCCAAAACCTCAGATAACATGCCTTGCCTTATACCGAATGCCGCCTCCTGGCAACTCGTTGGTCTTGAAGACCCACTTGGAGCTAATGGGCATGATGCCGGCTGGAACGTCTTCCAGCCCGATGCAGTCCCAGGTTGAGTTTTCAGCCAAAGATTTGAGTTCCTCATCAACCGCATCAGACCATTTCTGGCCAAGCCTCAGGTACGTAATGGCTTCTCAGTAGGATATTAGATCTGCAGAATCCATTGGTTCCTCTTCCACCCAGACCAGGTGGGCGACAGCTCTAGGTCTCTTCCAAAGATCATACTGGCCGGTGATTCCTTCCAAATTTCCAAGACTTCCACACGAAACGCTGAGTCCGAGTCCGACCGCCAAGACGTCGTGTCCGAGTCAGCCCGAGGAATTGAGTCTGCTCTAGGAATTGAGTTCACTCGAGGTGCCGAGTCCGAGTCGAACCGCCAAGGCGTCAAGTCCAAGTCCAACCACCGAGGCGTCGAGTGCGAGTCCGTCTAAGGAATTGAGTTCGCACGAGATGCTGAGTCCGAGTCCGACAGCTGAGGCATCGAGTCCTAGTTCGCCTGAGGAATTGAGTCCGCTCGAGGAATTGAATTCGCTTGAGGAATTGAGTTCACTCGAGGGGCTGAGTCCGAGTCCGACCACTGAGGTGTCGAGTCCGAGTCCGCCCCAGGAATTGAATCCGTTCGAGGAATTGAGTCCGCTCATGGAATTGAGTTCACTCAAGACGCCGAGTCCAAGCCCTACCGCCGAGGCGTCAAATCTGAATCTGCCCAAGGAATTGAGTTTGCTGGAGGCGCCAAGTCTGAGTCCGACCGCCGAGGCATCGAGTCCAAGTCTGCCCGAGAAATTGAGTCCGCTCGAGGAATTGAGTTTACTCGAGGAATTGAGTTTGCTCGAGGCGCCGAGTTCGTGTCCGACCGCCGAGGTATCGAGTCCGAGTCTGCCCGATTCTAAGAAAGTGACTTTTGATGTCTGGATTACCTGCCTCCGGTGGGGATCCCAAAAGTGCCAGATAGTGATACTGTCATGGATATTGTGACACTGGGACGTGCGGTCAACGTCGGAGTGACGGTAATATCGAACTAGTCAGGTTTCTTGATAGTCACAAAGGAGATGGAGCGTGTGCGGTCTTTGCCAGTGTTCAATTATTTTACAAGAATAACTTCCCCAATGACCCTCCTTCCAAGTTCGCCCACCATTAGGGGATTAACAGCGAAAAATCTAAGGGGTTCGGTTTGGTATCTGCGGTGGCAGCTTGAGTGCCGGATCACACGCGGCTCCGCGGCAACTGCTTGCTTGACAGATTGCTCGGTGGATGGCGTGGTGTGGGCGGCACATCGCGCAGCGGCGCATACTTAGAAACGGGTCCGGCAGCTTACCAGATGGCTTGCTTGTGTATTGCTTCGGCGGTTGGTTCGAGGCGGGCGCGGCATCTTGCCCAACAGCTCGCTCGCGGCGCTTTGGCGGATGGTTCGAGGCGGGCCCGGCGTCTTGCCTGACGGGTCACTCGCGGCGCTTTGGCGGATGGTTTGGTCGAGACGGGCCGGGTGTGTTACCCGGCGGCTCGCTCGCATCGGTCCGGTTCAGCGGATCGTTCGATGCATTGGGTGCTTGCCAAACGGCTCGCGCGACAAATGCCTCACGGGTAAGATAAAGAAAGGAATACGCTCACACACCAGAGCCTCCTGGGTGTGGGCCGGAGCCTGACACTACTCATCCTGGTCGGTCTGGCGATGAGGATGGGATTCACAGACGGTAGCCGCGTAACTCCCCCCAGACTCACCACTCTGTCATGACAGCGTTTGTTGACCTGGCCCAACCAAGATCCATTACAGGGCCTGGGTCTGTAACGTCGACCTTTACGTGGCCCCACTTCTTCTGGCTCTTGCCCCGCTGCACCAGCGCCAGTGTTAACCTTTCTTGTCCGGATCGTACGGCTGATAATCCTTAACTCCAGAGCTCTTCTCCCTCCTAGACTCTCGAGCTCCTTACATAACCTTCCTTCTCCTTCTGATCAACTGTCGTCCCGCTTGCGGCGCTTAGACGTATCTGCGCTTCGGTGGATCGTTTGATGCATGCCTGGCAGCTGCCCGACAGCTTGTATGTATCACTTCGGTTCGGTTCAGTGGATCGTCTGACGCTTCGGCAACTGCCTAACGGCTCACACGATGACTGCCTCATGGGTAAGATAAGGTAAGGAATACGCTCACACACCAGACCTTACTGGGTGCGTGCCAGAGCCCGAAGCTACTCGTCCTGATCGGTCTGACGATAAGGGGAGATTAGGTTTCATGCAGGTGAGCCGGGTGCTTACAACCAGACTCTCTTCCGTACACCGTTCACGGGTGACGTGGCTTCATCTTTCGCTGAATCAGCCCAAGTCCGGCAGCACCGCTCCTTTGCTAATCTTCCCCTCATATCTGGAGTTTTATAATTCGTACAGCTGGTCTTGGCCGTAAGCTAAACTCTGTTCCTAATCTCCCACCTAGACTCTCGAGCCCCTTGCGTATTCTCGCGTCTCCTTCCCGATCAACTGTCCTCTCGCTTGCGGCGCTTGAAGCAGCACTCGTAGGATCGCTCGTAGGGCGATGGTCGTTCACTCGATGTCTTCGTGACTGTTTGGTGGTCCATTGATGATTGACCGTTCTGTGGTTCATGGTTCCGCTGATGATTCCGATGATCGTTTCCATGATGATTCTGATGATCATTTCGATGATGATTCCGATGATCGTTTTGATGGTTCACTTTTTCCTTCGATGACAACCGCTCGTCGGCGGGTCGTCTTATAAGTATCCGGCTGGGCAAAGTTACATGCTGCGGGGAACTACCCCGCACTGCGACATGAAAACTCTTCACCTTGGCTCTCGATTTCATCAGCGTAAAGAGGATAACTCTCGATTGGGTCAGACAGTAGTGCTTTTCCCGTATCTTCCCGAGAGTGGCCCGAGCAGGTGCCTCTCTTTAAGTCCTCTCGTCGTGATTGGGTGATGCGATTGGGTTGTATGTGGGGTTGATTTCGTTACTCGACCGGAGCCAGCAGCAATGAGCCCTCAACCGTTCCAGCTAATCCTTCTCAGCCGCAACAGGCACCAAGGTATAGCTCCGCCCCATATCGCTCCCAACAGACTCTCGAACTGTTCCTGAGGTGCGGTCCTGTAGCAGCGTTTGCACTTTCCCGAACATGAGCTGGTACTTGGTCTGGGGCTACCCAGTGCTACAGGATGAGCTTGAAGTCAAGTCTCCGCTTCAGTATTCAGTCAACTCGACATCCCTCGCCTTGGTGCGGCGTATTCCCTGCATCATAATCGTTATAAGCATCTCGGATAAGTGGGGGATACCCTCACGCTGTCATGTGCTGGCAAAGCCCAGAGTTCATCGCCATAATCGGGTGTCAATGACGAGGATGTGACTGGTAGCATGATCCCTCGTGTCTCCTGACCATGGGGTGCAATGGTATCACCTTGGGCCTTAGAGCCATCTGCGACAATACAGCGATTCCCGACTCGTGGTGTTGTTCCTCTAGGCCATGCCTCTTGAAACAACCCCGCTCCTATTCTGTGATCTAGACTTGCAGCTCCTTGCGTTCCCGTTTTCCTTCCGATCGCTTGTCCTGCTTATGATGACCACCAAGGTTGTCTTCCTCTGCGGCAGTGCTTGAGCTTTCCCGGTCGGTGTTGGTACAGGGCCCAGGGGTTTCCTGGTGCTGCAGAGTCGGTTGACCCGAGCTGAGCCCCGACGCTGTAGGTTGTCCGGTCTCGGTATGCCGTCCTATGACCGTGTGATGAGTTTCCGATACCTTACTGCCCTGTTCGTATCCGAATGTCCGACCCGTAATATTTAGTGTGCAATACTATCCCCCCCTTCCTAAGATTCGTCCCGAAGCTATAGGATGGTGTTCTTGCGTATAGTCCTTTAGCTCAGTACTATTGCTCGATTATTGAGACAAAAACCTGCGGGGGCAAAGGTCTCTCAAATCGGTGAGCCCGTACTCCATTGGCGTTTCAAATCGACGAAAGACATAACGGTTCTGTAAGGTGACCTTTGAACGTAGCCTCGCAGCCTGCCACTCTGATTATCGAGAAAAACCCCTTGGGAAAAATCTCTCTAACCATTCCTTGAGCCTGCAGCTGTCGAACGGCGTATTTGTCAGGTCGTATCGGTCATGACATCGTATTGCTGACGAATGCCATCCGTATTCCGGGGGACTCTTGACGTCCTGAGTCTGGCGCCCAGTGCCCACCTTCCAGTGAAGGCATTCCGTTTCCATCCTCAAACTCCCGGCCTTTCGGCTCATCTGTCCCGGCGCTCAGCTCGAAACGGCGTCCTCCCCAGCCTTTCAGCTGTCCGGTACAGTTTCATACTGTACCGGTTCCCAAGCCTCCTGGCCATCATCTTCCTCGGCCTTTTTGGCCAACCCACCCCAGCGCTTCAGGACAGGACAACATCCTCCCTGACCTTTCAGACAACCTGTTCCTGCGCTTCGGCACCGAACAGCGTCCTTCCGAGGCTTTCCTGGTATTCGGCAGTGCTGCTGGTACCGCGAGTACAGAGCCTTTGCCGCCAATTCTGACGAAGGCTGCCGCAGCCTGCTTCGCATGCCAGATCGCCGCAAGCGGTCGATCCTTATCCCGCCATTTCCAGGGCGGTTCTCTGAACACCTTGAATAAGCGTTAAGTTTGCCATTCTGGCTACTCGACCGATGTTGATATATTATCGTCGATGCCAGCGGGATGCTGTAATCGGCGAGTCTGGCATCAGTTGAATACCCCATTACACGAGGTTTGCTCGGCGTATGGTGTTCTGTGGGTTCGTCGACAAATGCGTATATGCCCGGATGACGTGCGATTGGCGTTACGCTCCATCAAGGAGCTGCCTTGCAACGGGCCAGTGAGGGCGATGTCAAGGAATAGCTCCCAGTGCGAACTTCCGCACGTCGAACGCAGCGAAGGCCAGACTTCTGCAGCTCGGAACAGCTGGAATGCCGTTTGGAACGTGTATTCTAACGTATCCGGAACGACCTCACCGGCTTCGAGTGAGAATCAGTGCTGGTTCCTTGGTGAGCTGGTGGCTGCCGGGACCCAAAAGGACTGGATTTTGGGATTTTTGTCCGGTTTCGGTGAAAAACAGAAAACTAGCTCAGCGGCACTCAAGGCCTGTTGAGGCCCAAAACGAAAAACCCCTCGTTGTTTGCCTGCCCAGCAGCCATCGTGGACTGCGTCTCTGATGGACTTTGCTGGTCCTTCGGTGCCACGCATCCGGTGCGATGGATACTATCGGAGCCATTTGTGGGGTGGTTCCAACGGCTCCTGCGGACTCCATCGACCGCTACTTGGACCGATTCCCAATGCTCCCTTCTTGGCCTGACCTCCTAGTTGCGGCTCATAGGCTGGCTGGGGGTCTTTCTCTCCCTAGCCTTTCAGCTTGACCACGTCTGCGCGGCTCAACGGCCGGCCTGTGGTCGTTCCTTCCTTGCGCTTTCGGCGCTTTGCCAGGTCCTGTCAACCTTCAACTCGACCCCTGGCCACCTAAAATTCCTTGCTCACCAATGGTGTTGAGCAGGGTCTTCCTCTTCGTGTGTCTGACTGTCAGGGTCGACTGGAGGGAGAGTGTGTGGCTGACATTCGATGTCGTCTGAAGGTAGAAATTCTCGAGAAAGGTGACTTGGAACCCTAGATTATAGTGTGACACTGGGACGTCCGGTCAACGTCGGAGTGATGGTAATATCGAACTAGTCAGGTTTCTTGATAGTCACGAAGGAGATGGGGCACGCACCGTCTTCGCCGGCATTCAATTATTATACAAGAATAACTTCCCCAATGACCCTTCTTCCAAGTTCGCCCACCGTTAGGGGTTTCACAGCGAATAATCTAATGGGTTCGGTTTGGTATCTGCGGTGGGGGCTTGAGCGCCGGATCGCACGCGGCTCCGAGCCAACCGCTTGCTTGACGGATCGCTCGGTGGACAGCGGGGTGTGGGCAGCGGCTCGCACGGTGGCGCATGCTTCGAGACAGATTCAGCGGCTTGCCAGACGGCTCGCTTGTGTATCGCTTCGGCGGTTGGTTGGAGGCAGGCGCGGCGTCTTGCCTGACGGCTCGCTCACGGCGCTCCGGTGGAGGATTCGATTCGAGAAGGGCCCGGCGTCTTGCCCGACAGCTCGCACGCGGCACATCGGCGGATGGTTCGAGGTGGACCCGGCGTCTTGCCCAACAGCTCACTCGTAGCGCTTCGGTGGATGGTTCGGTCAAGACGGGTCCGGTGTCTTGCCTGGCGGATCGCTCGTATCTGTCCGGTTTGGCGAATCGTTCGACGCTTTCGGTGCTTGCCAAACGGCTCGCGCGACAACTGCCTCACGGATAAGATAAGGAAAGGAATACGCTAACAAACCAGATCCTCCTGGGTGTGGGCCAGAGCCAGAAGCTACTCGTCCTGGTCAGTCTGACGATGAGGATGGGATTCACAGACAGCAGCCGCGTAACTCCCCCCAGACTCACGACTCTGTCATGACGGAGTTTGTTGACGTGGCCCAACCAAGATCCATCACAGGGCCTGGGTCTGTAACGTCGACCATTACACGGCCCTGCTTCTTCTGTCTGTTGCCCCACTGTACCAGCGCCGGAGTTAACCTTTCTCGTCCGGATCGTATGGCTGAGAATCTTTAACACCAGACCTCATCTCCCTCCTAGAATCTTGAGCTCCTTACGTAACCTTCCATCTGCTTCCGATCAACTGTCGTCCCACTTGCGGCGCTTAGGCGTATCTGCGCTTCGGTGGATAGTTCGACGTATGCCCAGCGGCTGCCTGACGGCTTGTATGTATTGCTTTGGTTCGGTTCGGCGGATCGTCTGACGCTTCGGAGACTGCCAAACGGCTCACGCGATGACTACCTCACAGGTAAGATAAGGTAAGGAATATGCTCACACACCTGACCCTCCTGGGTGCAGGCCAGAGCCCGATGCTACTCGTCCTGATCGGTCTGACGATAAGTGGATGTGAGGTTTCCTGCGGGTGAGCACGGTGCTTACAACTAGACTCTCATCCATGCACCGTTCACGGGTGATGTGGCTTCATCTTTCGCCATATCAGCCCAAGTCTGGCAGCACCGCTCCTTTGCTAATCTTCCCCTCATCTCCGGAGTTTTAGAATTCGTACAGCCGGTCTTGCCCATAACCTAAACTCTGTACCTTATCTCCTTCCTAGACTCTCAAGCCCCTTGCGTATCCTCCCGTCTCCTTCCCAATCAACTGTCGTCTCGCTTGCGGCACTTGTAGGAGCGCTCGTAGGATTGCTGGTAGGGGGATGGTCATTGACTCGATGTCTTCGTGACCGGTAGGTAGTCCGTTGATGATTGACCGTTCTGTCGTTCATGATTCCGCTGATGACTCCGATGATCATTTCGATAATGATTCCGATGATCGTTTCGATGATGATTCCGATGATCGTTTTGATGGTTCACTTTTTCCTTCAATGACAACCGCTCATCGGCAGGTCATCGTATAAGTATCTGGCTGGGCAAAGTCACGTTCTGCAGGGAACTACCCCGCACTGCGACGTGAAAACTCTTCGCCTGGGCACTAGATTTCATCAGCGTAAAGAGGATAACTCTCGATTGGGTCAGACAGTAGTGCTTTTCCCGTATCTTCCCAAGAGTGGCCAGAGCAGGTGCCTCTCATTAAGTCCTCTCGTCGTGATTGGGTGATGCGATTGGGTTGCGTACGGTGTTGATTTCATTACTCGACCGGAGCCGGCAGCAACGAGCCCTGAACCGTTCCAGCTAATCCTTCTCGGCCGCAACAGGCACCAAGGTATAGCTCCACCCCATATCGCTCCCAACAGACTCTCGAACTGTTTCTGAGGTGCAATCCTGTAGCGTCGTTTGCACTTTCCTGAACACGAGCCGGTACTTGGTCTGGGGCTACCCAGCACTACAGGATCGGCTTGAAGTCAAGCCTCCACTTCAGTATTCTGTCAACTCGATATCCCTCGCCTTGGTGCGGCGTATGCCCTGCATCATAATCATTGTAAGCATCTCGGATAAGTGGGGGATACGCTCACGCTGTCGTGTGCTGGCAAAGCCCAGAGTTCATCGCCATAATCGGGTGTCAATGATGAGGATGTGAGTGTTAACATGATCCCTCGTATCTCCTGACCACGGGGTGCAACGGTATCGCCTCGGGCCTTCGAGTCGTCTACGACCATACAGTGATTCCCGACTCGTGGCGTTGTTCCTCCAGGCCATGCCTCTGGAAACAACCCCGCTCCTATTCTGCAATCTAGACTCGCAGCTCCTTGTGTTCCCATTTTCCTTCTGATCGCTTGTCCTGCTTATGATGACCACCAAGGTTGTCTTCCTCTGCAGCAGCGCTTGTGCTTTCCTGGTCGGTGCCGGTACTTGGCCCAGGGGTTTCCTGGTGCTGCAGAGTTGGTTGACCCAAGCCGAGCCCCTACGCTGTCGGTTGCCCGGTCTCGGTATGACGCCCTAAGACCGTGTAACGAGTTTCCGATACCTTCCTGCCCTGTCCGTATCCGAATGTCCGACCCATAATATTTAGGGTGTAACAGACATAGTCGAGCATAAACAGAGGGTGAGCACGTGTGCCGAACTTGCTACGGTGGGAGGCTTGCAGTGATTTGAAAGCTTTGCATCCAAAACGCTGTAGATAGCTGACTTCCGGTTTTCTTTTAAAGAGCTTTTGATAAGGAATCATACCATTGCTCGATGAGGTCGGGCTCCGAGCATGAAAGTCCTTCCCTGTGGAAATAGCTTCTGCCCACATGCTTGGTGGCAGAGTACAGTCCAGTAGCATTGCGTGGGCCGTTGCATTGTGGGTCTGAATCATCCTTTTTGAGACCCCATTTTTATGCTGCGTGTATGGTGGTGATGTCTCGAATGTAATACTGTATTCTGTAAGGATTGATCGAAATGCTTCGATGTCATATTCTCCTTTGCCATTGTCGTACCGGAACCAAGTGACACGATGCTTTAGTTGTAGTTCGACAAGATTTTTGATGTCTCTGAATACTGTGCACACTTCTGTTGATGACTTCGTGTTACACTGTAGAAGATGTCATGGGCATGTGTGTACCCTTAGCAAGGTACGTGCAGAGGAAGAGGATATGTGCCGGTAGCTAGCTACTCTTCTAAGGTGGATCTTAGAGAGTCTAGGTGGGAGATAAGACGGGGTTAAAGGTTACGGCCGAGAAGCGGTCGTAAGGATTAACTCTGGAGAGAGGGGCTACGGCAACCAAAGGCGTAAGAGGGAAGGTGTTAAGGACGAGACTCTCCTGATAGCTTGGTCGAGACTCTCCAGAGAGCTCGTTTGTTGTAACCCCCAGCTCCAGATGCCGATAGGCTGTAGGAAAGAACTCAGTCTAGAACTGAGGGACTTCCGCAGTGCCAACCAGACCCCTGGACCTCACCTTATCGTCAGAACCGACTAGGACCAATAAGAATCTAAAATGAACCCACGCTCAGGTGGGGGTTCGCTGACCTCAGAGGAATAGTTAGCAAAAGTCACCAGGTCTCACCCAGCCTCACGCCTTAATATGCCAGTCTTTCTTTCCAAGACAAAAGAGATAGCAGACCGAACACCACCATCGAAACCCACATACAAGATCTAAGATTATTCCGTTGTGAATTATCGAAAGTAGCCTGATTACCTTTGATTCTCTGCACACTCCGGTTACGATACAACTCCAGTATCACACTATAATCTTCGATCCAAAATCACCCTACTTTCTCGAAAAACCAATGCATGCCCTGATTCGAGCACGACCACTTCTACCTGCTCGAGCTCTCAAATATATTCGAACCAAAAAAGCAATACGCACTCGACTACACGTTCGTCTCGATTGCCGACGAGATTTCAAAGCACGAGCAGTGCGAAGAATTCTCCGACGGACCAATTCCGGAAACCGCGCAAATCAATTGCATCCCCAAAAACTGGTATACTCAATACTGGTGCAACTGTGCAGCATGGCAACTAGCGGCCGACCTCGACAGATACGAATTCTGAGAAATCTGCGAGTATACCTTTGAAGACGACGAAACCATCTGCACTGGTCATCCTCTAGACCTATACTAAGGAACAAAATGTCTACCTCCTCTGACTTTAACATGCTCCGCTTGGAAGCCCCGCGGGACCTGCTCCAAATCACCAACGGAACGGCCCTGCCAGAACAAGCATTAGAGCTAGCCAACCCCGTGGTCTGGGTCCGAACCATGGCACGACAACAAAAGCAGACAGAAAGAGACCTACAGCAGCTCACCGAACTGTACGGCAACACGATCGATAAGACCAATCAACGAATGATCCGAATCGAGGAAGCATATCAAACCCTGGCTGAGGGTACCAGGTATGTATATAACTGGGTACACGCTAACGAGGAAATCGCAGAACCCTGAGTACGAACCGAGCTGGCGAACGCAGCCAACGCATACCAAACATTGACGTAGAACGTTTGGCAGGCCATCCTGGAACATACCATTGAAGACAACCAGCAGCAAATATACCAGGCCACCCAGCTCACCCGCATAAATGACGCCCTCGCTTTCCTTGCTAAGGCCAATGTTGCTCGAAGCCAGCACCTGGCCACCTTCCAAGGTAACGTAGAATTGTGGGCAACTGACCACCAAAGGAAGATGACCCAGATCGAAGAGGAGCTATGGCAGGCCAGGGATAAAATTTGGCTGATAGCTACCCGAATACCTGTTCCCAGCTCTCCAAACACAAGGCGCCCGTCTCCGCAACCCCTATAGCTGTGGCGTAGCCGAGTCAGGCCGCCAAGTACCAGTGCCGCCACAGTACCAGCGGTGCCCCTACAACTTCCAGTGCGGCCAACACTCCGGAGCCCTATCCGACTTGCTCACACCTCCCCTGCACGAAGGCAAAGACGACAGTGCTCCCACTGTCAAGCCCACCGGAACCACTGCTCCCGCCGTAGCCAGCGGCCGGAGGTATGGGAGAAAGAGGGGAAGGAACGCCATTGAGGCTGGGACGGCCGTCGAGATCACCTTCGCCCTCGCCGCCACCCAGTGGAGATGACGACGACCTATACATGCAGAACCTTCCCATGGGAAGACCCCCGTCAGGCACAAGGGAACCAACTAGAATACAGCTAGCCACTATGCTTATGCCGGAGGAAATAGCAAGGCTAGTGGGCGCAGGAATTGCAACAGCGCGAGCCCCAGAACGACCAGCGAATGATACCCGGATAAACTCATCGAGGCGAAAAATGGAGAACCCTGAGAAATTTGACGGAAAAAGCTCGACCACTTTCAACCAATGGTGGGAATCTGTCATGATGTATCTGGGATTTTGCCCGGAAATGGTCGACCGCCAGAAGATCACCTGGGTCGGAACTCTCCTAACTGACACCCCCTTTGTATGGCACCTCCACCGATACCGCGAGCTACGGGATAATGACACGTGGGCCAACTACTCGGCAGCCATTCGGACGGAATACCGGAACGAGCGTGAGGCGGCGGACGCCCAATATAAGTTAGGACTGGTCAAATACCAAGGGTCCATTCGCGCCTACCTGACCGAGTGCCGAGCGCTCAACAACTTTGCGCAGGCAACCGGGGAAGCACTTCAGGAAAAAGTCCACCTAGCCATGCCAGACGCGCTGCTACATATGCGGTTCGCCCATTACCTGGAGGACTTCGCGGATGATGAAGGCTTCCTACAGGCCACCCACCAGGCAGGCTTACAGGTGGAACAGAAAAAAGCCCTCAAACAGGCCAGGGATCAGATGAGAACAGGAGCCACCGGCAGCGCCACTCGAACAGAAGAAAAAAAGAAGGAAGAAAAATGGTTGGAAGGAAGGAGACAGACGGAGGGTGCAAGGAATTCTAGAACGGACGAAGCACCAACAGGCCACTCGAGCCCATGGGGACAACCGGGCCAATAGGCCACTAAGCAAGCTGCCCTAAAAGGGGTACCCTTGCAAGAACACAAGGAATACTTCAAAACCCCGGAAAGCTGCTGGCGCTGCGGTCAGGAAGGACACCGCACCTACGAATGTTTCGCCCATACCAGCTGGCACAGAACTCCTCTTCCGAAAGCACTGTGGAAAGCCGTCGGAGTAGCAACAACAGAAACGGGAAAGCGAAAGTGCTCGGAAGAGCCAGCAAAAAATCCGGTATCCAAACAACAAAAAATCGCCGCTGTCGACGTCATGGAGGTAGAACCCTCCTGGGTCTCACCGATATGGGCCGACAACAGCGAGCAGTTGGATTTTTAAAAGGCCCGCCAAAACCGCCGGCGTATGCCTTCACGATAATTTGTGGAACATCCCGAAGATGGAGAAACAAGGAATCAAACGCTGAAACCTCGAAAAAACCAAAAACGGAAGAACCCACCAGCGGTACCTGCCCTATTATACACATGGTCGTACACCACGGCCAGAGGCGACACCCAGTCACCGTGCTACTGGATACGGGATGTTCAGTACCACTATTCAACGAAAAAATGGCAAGGCGTCTTCAACTCCGGCTGCTCAAACACGAAGAACAGCGTCTCATCGAAAATTTCACGGGCCAGGCCATGGAAGGAGCCGGGGAATTCTACACCGACCGGCTAGTGCTTCAACACCGAAGGCACTTCTCAAGGGAAGTCATGGAGGTAGCACCCATGGATAAGGAAATTGACATATTCCTCCCCTACTGGTGGATAGCTAAGCACCCACCGCAAGGAGCCTGGGAGAACCGGGAAGTTCGATTTAACAGCCTACACTGTCTCGAAAAATGCACCAGATACGAAACCAACGACTTGGAGCTTTTCTGGGATGAAACGGTGTGCTATGATGACAACGTTCGCTGCCTTGGCTACATCTCAGCGATAACCCAGGAAGACCCCCTGGACAAGGTTCCCCTGGAATTCCGCCAATACATGAATGAATTGGGAAAAGAAATGGCGGACACCTTACCCAAACACCAACCATACAACTGCAAGATCGAACTAAAGGAAGGAAGCACTGCACCGTGGTGGCCCATCTACCCCCTATCAGAAACAGAGCTACAAGCCCTCAGAGAGTGGGTCAAGGAAATGGAAAGAATAGGGAAGATCTGGCAATCTACCTCGTTGGCAGGTTCACCCATCCTATTCATTCCAAAACCCAATGGGAAGGGGCTGCATGTCTGCGTGGACTACAGAGGCCTTAATAAAGTACTAGGCCAAAAGTTTTCGTACTCTTAGCCTCATCGACGCGTCGCCCGCCACCACACCACATTTTTCAAACACCGCTCACCACGACCACAATGCCGAACAACTTCCAAGGACGTATGTCCGACTTTGATAAGGGTCAGATAATTGCTTTTCGCAAGCAAAATTTATCTCTATCTCAAATAGCCAAAGAGATAAACCGCTGTAAGTCCACAATACAGACTTTTCTCGATCGATACGAAAGTCACGACTTCCACGAAAACACTCCTTCCGCTGGCAGACCTCGGCTGATCACCACTCGCATGTGAAGACGTGTTGTCAGAGAGTCGAAGAAGGCTAGATGACTACCTCTTCACGAGTTGACCAACGAGGTTGCTCCCAACGCGTCCGTGGGTACCATCAAGCGGGTACTCGCTAAGGAGGACATCAGGAAGTGGAGGGCGAAGAAGAGAGCACTCCTGACTGAAGACCATGTTGCTCAGCGTCTTGCCTGGGCTAAGGAGCATAAGAATTGGGATAAGGCAGACTGGGAAGGGTTATCTTCAGTGATGAGTGCTCTGTCGAGAAGAGTAAGAATTCGCAGGGGATTTGGGTCTTTCGCACACCGCCTGAGAAGTACCACAAAAACTGTATCCATGTGGTCACCAAGGGTTCTGGGGTAAAGTTGATGGTCTGGGGGTGTATTTGCGGGCGTAACAAGGGGCCTCTTATCTCTATCTTCGAGAAGTCAGTCAATCAATGAGTGTATATCTGAGTTCTCGAGGACGGCCTCGTCGACGTCCACCAGGAGGTGTATGACAAGCTCGGTGACCCTGTCTTTCAACAGGATAACGCAAAAATACATACTGCGAAGGATACCATGGCTTGGTTCGAGGAGCACAACATTCAGGTCATGACATGGCCCGCCAACTCGCCAGACATAAACCCGATCGAGCACGTGTGGAAGAGGCTGAAGGAGACGATGCATAAGAGGTTTCCAGAATCACAAGACACCCAGCAGTCCGGACAGAGTGAGAAGGGCCCTTGTAGAGGCTCTCACCGACACTTGGAGGGAAGAGATTGAGGGGGACTTTCTGGAGACGCTGTGGGAGTCGATGCCTAGGAGGGTGGCTGCTTTGCTGGAAGCGAAGGGCTGGTACACAAAGTACTAATTTTTTTTGGCTGTAAAATTGTTAGAAGCTGCACTTGTATCTAAAGACTATGTATGCAAGTTTTTATTACTTTCTATTGTGTTGTTTCTGAGTTAGAGAGGTATATGTGTGTGGTGGGGTGGCGTCGTCGGGGCGGGTGTACGGAAACTTTTGGCCCGGTACTTTAAAATAACGATCCCCAACCGATACCCATTGCCGCCAATGCAGGAGCTCCAGGATCGGGTCCAAGGTGTGCGATACCTGACAAAATTGGACCTAAAAAACAGGTTCAATCTGATGCGAATGAAAGCAGGAGACGAATGGAAAATGGGGGTTCGAACCCGCTATGGTTTATACGAGTTTAAGGTAATACTGTTTGGGTTAAGTAACACCCCCTCCACGTTTCAAGACATGATGAACCACATTTTCTCTGACATGCTGGATCTTGGGTTAATGATTTACATGGATGACATCCTAATGTATGGGAAAACACAGGCCGAGCACGACGAGATTGTCCGGAACACCTTGAAAAGACTACAGGACAATAGTCTGGCAGTTGCGGCGGACAAGTGCGTCTGGAGGACAAGAGAAGTGGAGTTCCTAGGTTATGTTCTGAGCCAGGACAGGGTTAAGATGGCACAGGACAAGGGGGAAGCAGTGCTAGAGTGGGAAACCCCACGCTTGTTAACAGAAGTCCAGTCGTTTCTAGGATTTGCCAACTTCTACCGACAGTTCATTCAGGATTACTCTCAGGTGGTCTGACCGCTTACCGAATTAACGAAGAAAACAGAAAAGTGGGTCTGGGACAGGGAGGCAGAGGCCGCTTTCGCAGAACTCAAGCAACGATTCACCACGGCACCAATTCTGGCCCATTTCGTCATACAACAACCAGTAATCATCGAGACGGACACCTCGGACTTCGCCATTGGCGTAGTACTCTTGCAACAAGGCGACGAAGGAAGACTACACCCAGTAGCCTTCCATTCCTGAAAGTTCCAACCAGTGGAAATCAACTACGAGATCCACGATCAGAAACTCCTGGCCATCGTCGACACCTTCAAACACTGGAGGCGCTATTGCAAAGGAGCCGCCCACCAAGTACAGGTATTCTCCGATCACCAGAACTTGGAATAGTTTACAACAACAAAGGTCCTCAACAGACGGTAAGTACGGTGGGCGCAGGAGTTGGCAGGAATCAACTTCCAGATTAACTACCAGCCAGGGAATCAGAATGGAAAACCGGACGCATTATCAAGGCATTCGGAGTACCGCACGGAAAAAGGTGGGGTAGAAAACCAGCCGATTACGACGGTTTTGGGAAAAAATCACTATGCAGAACCAAATCGGCAAGGACCGACATTTATTTGCTCCTCAGCACGACTTGCTTCTCTTCCGACAAGGAGATGGGAGGAAGGTTTTATGGAAGAAATGAGGGAAAAAGGACGGAAAGACATGGATTATCAACAGGCATGGAAGGAAGCGGAAGCCACTCTCCCGAAGGAGCAGCGGATGGACCAAAAGGCCAGGAGCGGGTTGGAAATCCGGGACGAGCTGCTTTACAGAAAGAGCATGCTCTGGGTGCTGGAAGAACTGCATCAGGAAAAAAAATGTGCGTCAGGATGCACAGGCTGTGTCCTGACGCACCAGGCGCTCGGGACGCTCTGGACGCACCCTGGCAGCGCACATACCGCTCCCAACGCAAAACGCACAGGCAATGTGAATTCAGACGCAGCTCGCCATGGCACCATGCGCCCGGACGCAGCTCGCCACGGCATCTGCTTACCGGACGGAGCGTGGCAGGGCATTTTCGTTCTGGACGCACGGTGTCAGGGCATTTTCCTTCTGGATGCACGGTGTCAGGGCATTTTCCTTCTGGATGCAGCTGTGTCAGGGCATTTTCCTTCTGGACGCAGCCGTGTCAGGGCATTTTCCTTCTGGACGCAGCCGTGTCAGGGCAAATGGCATCCGGATGACGCGTGTCATGGCACCGTGGTTACGCCGGCTGTCAAGGCATGGAACATCGCAGCAAATACTCGTGTCGCATTCACAAACACGCAGTGGGTTCCAGGCATAGTGACTCAGTCCCGTTCTATTCTTTATATCTAATGTACATCTATATATGCTACTACCACACTTCGCGTTTCCAGCACAAGCACCCAGTGTCACATCCATCGCCGCTGTTTTTGATGCGCGTAGCATTGCTCTGAGTGTCGGAAACAAAGGAAAGTTGGCAAATACGACACGACGCGATGAGCCCGACGTGATGAGCACGACGCAATGAGCACGACGCGATGAGCACGACGCCATGAGCACGACGCGATGAGCACGACGCGAGGAGCACGACGCGAGGAGCACGACGCGAGGAGCACGACGACTATGAGGAGGATGGCAATGAGGACGCTGGCGGTGTGGGCGGTAGCGAGTAGGACACGGCGAGTATGAGAGCGAGTATGACGTGACAAGTATGGGAGCAAGTAGGACGCGGCGAGTATGAGAGCGAGTAGGACGCAGCGAGTATGAGAGCGAGTAGGACGCGGCAAGGACAATAGCGAGTAAGATGCGGCGAGGACGATAGCGAGTACGACGCGGCGAGTATGATGGCGAGCTTCATGGCATGGTTAGCACAGCTCTCAGAGTGACAGAGACACCGGGAAGTTGTAGAATACACAGTGACGAGTCGATGTCAATGAGGGTGCCGGTGGCGTGGACGATAGCTAGTAGGAGGCGCGACCACGATGGCGAGCTTTGTGGCATGGTTAGCACAGCTCTCCGAGTGACAGGAACAGCGGTGGGAGCTGGTACAATACGATGTGACGA
>Ga0307516_10003458_pt1 | contig 20249 bp, 24 predicted proteins | sample 19_EM_MG_FD_203310 | JGI IMG/M metagenome (GOLD analysis project Ga0307516, IMG submission 203310) | Populus trichocarpa ectomycorrhiza microbial communities from riparian zone in the Pacific Northwest, United States - 19_EM | ecosystem: Host-associated > Plants > Roots > Unclassified | place...
GCCTGTATATGGATGACGGTTATCTTTTCTACCGGGTCGACCCCGTAGAGACCTCCGTCTACAACGATACGATCGATTTTGAGATCCGCATGACGGAAGGCCCCCAGGCAACGATCAAGAATGTGACCATTTCCGGTAATGAAAAGACCAAGGAATATGTCATCCGGCGGGAATTGCGTACGGTGCCCGGCGAGAAATTCAGCCGGACGGACCTGATCCGTTCTCAACGTGAGATCGCCAATCTCGGGTTCTTCAACCAGGAAAAGATCAATCCCGGCGTCAATCCCAACCAGGAGGATGGAACGGTGGATATCAACTGGGGCGTGGAAGAAAAGTCGGCCGACCAGTTGGAGCTTTCCGCCGGCTGGGGGGGAGGGATCGGTTTGACCGGTACCGTGGGCGTTACCTTCAATAATTTCTCCATTCACAACCTGTTCAAGAAATCGGCCTGGGACCCCTTGCCAAGCGGCGATGGTCAAAAGCTTAGCCTGCGTATCCAGTCCAACGGTAAGGCCTACCAGTCGTATAACTTTTCCTTTACCGAACCCTGGCTGGGCGGCAAGAAACGAAATTCACTGACGGTGAGTCTCTACAGGAGCGTCTTCCGGACAGGAGGATACAATCCCGGGCGCAATACCTATTCTTTCAGCGATACCAACTCCCTGAAGAACTTCGGGGTCACCCTGGCCCTGGGCAAGCAGTTGAAATGGCCGGATGACTTCTTTACCCTTACGTATTCCGTCAACTATACCCAATACGACCTGACCAACTATTCCCTGTTCACGCAGAACTTCCGGAACGGGTTCTCAACCAACTTCAGCTTCAAACTGGCCCTGAGCCGGTACTCGCTGGATCAGCCTATTTATCCCAGGACGGGGTCCAACCTGTTGCTGAGCGTTCAGTTCACGCCGCCTTATTCGCGGATCGACAAGGGCCTTACCCAGAACAATAGCTTTAAACTACCGGAATACCATAAATGGCGGTTCACCAGTGACTGGTACCTGCCTATCGGGAATGCCATGGGCGCCGATAAGAGCCGTCAGTTCGTGCTGAAGGCCTCCGCAAAATACGGGTTCATGGGGCGGTATAACAGCAAACTCGACTTTTCGCCTTTCGAACGATTCCAATTGGGTGATGCGGGTCTGACGAACAACTTTGGCTTATTGGGTTATGATATCATCGCGCAAAGGGGTTATCCGGTGTATGAGAACTCGGACCCCAAGGTGAATCCCGACCAGCAGCAGGCCAGCCAGTTCTTTACCATATTTAATAAATATACCCTGGAATTACGCTATCCGTTCACGACCAATCCCAGCAGCACCATTTACGGGCTGACCTTTTTCGAGGCTGCCAACGGGTGGTATAACTATACGGATTACAATCCCTTCCGTCTCCGCAGGAGCGTCGGGGTGGGCATGCGTTTCTTCCTGCCGATGTTCGGTCTGTTGGGATTTGATTACGGGGTAGGGCTTGACCGGATCCAGAATGGCTCCCTGAAAGGAGCGACCCGGTTTACATTTATGTTAGGATATGAACCGGAATAATGATTAATTTTCGATCTCTAAAACCTAAGAGGATGAAAAAACACCTGTTCTTCGCCTGTTTCCTGCTGGCTTTCACCTTTGCAGGGCATGCCCAGCGGTATGCCATCGTAGACACCAAGTATATCCTGGATAAAATGCCTGAATATAAAGAGGCCCAGAAACGCCTCGACCAGACGAGTACGCTATGGCAGAAGGAGATCGATGACAAACAGGAGGCCCTCAATAAAATGTATAAGGATTATGAGGCCGAGCAGGTCATGCTGAGCGACGAACTGAAAAAGAAAAGACAGGACGAATTATTCAATAAGGAAAAAGAGGTCAGGGACCTCCAGCGGAAGCGCTTCGGATTTGAAGGCGACTTGTTCAAAAAAAGGCAGGAACTGGTGAAACCTATACAGGACAAGGTGTACAATGCCATCCAGCAGATCGCCGTTAACAGGATCTATGATTTTATTTTGGATAAAAGTGAAGGAATTACTGTTATATTTGCCGACCCAAAACTGGATAAGAGTGAAGATGTGCTGAGAGCATTGGGCATTAAGTAGGCTTATGCGTTCTTGTCAAACAAACTAAAAACCAATAAAAGAACATGAAGCAACCTTTGGATGTTTCATGATTAAAAAAACAAACATGAAACAAATGAAAAAGATTGTTACCATCGTAACAGCGGTTATGGGCCTGGTATTCGCAGGTACTTCTTCTCAGGCACAAACTAAAATAGCATATATCAGCCTGGCAGATGTGATCACCTCCATGCCGGAATATAAAAAGGCAGACACTTCCCTGGCCGACTATCAGACGGCACTGGGCCAGAATTTCGAGGACATGAAGAAGGAATTCAGCGAACAGGATAGCCTGCTCAATTCCAAGGATACCGTTAAGTACAGCAAGGCCGTCATCGAACTGAAGAGAAAGAACCTCGGCGAAATGTACCTGAAATTACAGGGCTGGCAGCAGCAGGCCCAGCAACTGTACCAGCAGAAGCAGCAGGACCTGATCGCCCCTATCCAGAAGAAAGCGGTAGAGACGGTACAGGCCGTTGCCAAAGAAGCCGGGTACACGTATGTATTCAGCAAGGAAGCTTTATTCGTTTCTCCACCCGCAGACGATCTGCTGCCCCTGGTGAAGAAGAAGCTTGGCATTAAATAAGGTTCATTGTACGATCCATCATAAAGTAGACGCCAGGTACGAAGCCTGGCGTTTTTTATGTCCACCCCCCGACCTCCTAAAGGGGGAGAGAAAGCCCCCGACCTTCTAAAGGGGATAAGGGGCCCCAGGAAAAAAACTTACTTTTGCGAGCATGGCTGCACCCACCTCACCGATTGGCGTTTTTGATTCCGGCTATGGCGGTCTGACCGTCCTGAAGGAGATCGTGGCCAAGCTGCCGCAATATGACTATATCTACCTGGGAGACAATGCAAGGGCGCCTTATGGAACGAGGTCCTTTGAATCCGTTTATCATTATACCCTGGAATGTGTGGAATGGTTTTTCAGGGCAGGATGCCCGCTGGTGATCCTGGCTTGTAACACCGCCTCTGCAAAGGCCCTGCGGACCATCCAGCAGAAAGACCTCCCCGGGATCGCACCCCACAACCGGGTGCTTGGCGTGATCCGGCCTACTTCGGAGGTGATCGGGCAATTTACCCAGACGGGTAAGGTCGGGGTGCTGGCGACCAATGGCACTGTGCTGTCGGACTCTTATCCCATCGAGATCGCGAAATTCTTTCCTTCGATAGAAGTTTTTCAACAGGCTTGTCCGCTATGGGTACCCCTCGTGGAGAATAATGAGCATCTTACGCCCGGCGCCGATTATTTCGTACAAAAGTATATGGACCTCCTGCTTGCCCGATCGGGTGAGATCGACGCCGTTCTGCTGGCCTGTACGCATTATCCCCTGTTACGAGAGAAGATAGCGGCCTGTCTTCCCGCCGGATGCAATCTTATTTCGCAGGGAGAGATCGTGGCGGCAAGTCTGGAAGCATATTTGCAGCGTCACCCGGAAATAGAAAGCCGCTGCAGTAAGCATGGGGACCTCCGGTTTTTTACCACGGATTCGGTGGAGGATTTTGATAACCATGCCGGCATCTTTTACGGAAAGGCTTTGCGGTCGACCCATTTAATATTAACTTGAAGGAACCCATGAATATAAGGTCTATCCAACTTCCCCTTGTGCTGGCAGTTCTTTTCCTGCTGTCCTGCCAGAAAGAGCGCAGTCTTGAAATAAGCGACCCTTACTCCAGCGCCACCGATACCATGCGGCTGACGCTCAACGGAGTGGATTGGGCCCCGCCGATCATTAAAGCCTCCGCCATTGGCGGGCAATTGACGATCACCGGTGCGGAATCGAAGGGCTACCCTGTTATCAGTCTCGTTCTGCCCCAGGATATTGCGGATGTGCACCCTTTGGATGTTGTCGCCGGCACGTATGTGGGATACTATGCGTCTGCTCCTTCGGACGTCTTTGGATCCTATGACGGGAGTATACAGATCTTTGAGAACGACTCGACTACGCATAGGGTAAGGGGAAGTTTTCAATACCGGGCCGTCCTGCCGCTCGGGAACACTACTTCCACCCAGACAGGCCTGATCACGGCGGGCTATTTCTCGGTGGAATATTTTTAACGGCTATTTTTCCTGTTTTTGCATTTCTTATTGGCCGGAAAGCGATTTTTCCCTAATTTTGCCCTCCCTTTCACCGGCTTTGGGTATGGTGACCCGTAGTCATGAATGAATTTCCGGTAACGTAAAAAAATTTTTTCAATGAAACGTACATTCCAACCGCATAGACGTCGCCGCAAGACCGTTCACGGTTTCCGTAGGCGTATGCAAACCGCCAATGGTCGCAAAGTGCTGGCCAGCCGCCGTAAAAAGGGTCGTGTTAAGCTCACCGTCTCCGACGAATCCAAACTGAAATAACCCCCGGGGCTCCTGAAAAGGAGCGACCACTCTTTAGAGGTTGGGGTAGGAAATATAATTATAGCCTCGGGATAACCCGGGGCTATTTATTTTTGCAGGAAATGAGCGGTAACGGACTTCGAAAATTCACCCTGGGTAAAGAAGAGCGGCTGAAAAGCCGCAAACTTATAGAGCGGGTATTCCGCGAAGGGAAAAGCTTTGCCCTCTTCCCTTTCAGGGTGTATTACGCCCCCTTGCCGGAGGCTATTCCCGGGGCCGGAGAAAAGATCTTTCTGCAGGCCGGGTTCGGAGCAGGTACCCGGAACTTTAAAAAGGCCGTCGACCGCAACCGGATAAAAAGATTGACGAGGGAAGCTTACCGGCTGCAGAAGCATGGTCTCCAGGAGCATCTTACGATGAAGGGCCGGGCCCTGGCCGTCTTTTTTATCTATGTAGGGAAAGAACTGCCCGATCAGGGGCTTGTAAGTAGTAAGATCGGCTTAGCTTTGGAAAAACTGATAACGGAAACAGGATCATGAGAACCATAGGACGTATATTAGGCCTTCCTTTCGTCGCCCTTATAAAGATCTACCAATGGGTGATCTCCCCGGCTATCGGCCCCAAATGCCGCTTTACGCCCACCTGTTCCCACTATGCCCTGGAAGCCCTGAAAAAATATGGCATTTTCAAGGGAGGTTGGCTGACCGTCAAACGGATCTCCCGCTGCCACCCCTGGGGTGGTCATGGAGTAGACCCGGTGCCCTGAGACTATTCCTTCGGACCGATCGTCATTTTTGTAAGACGGGCGATGATCTCTCTTTCTTCCTTATTGCTGTAAAATTTATAGATCTCGGGTACCGACCCGGCATCAAAAGCTCCGGGGATAGTCGTAAAAGGTCCGAATACTTTGGCCTTGGTCTCCGCCGTTATCTTTTCGATCTTTCCGGGAAGGATAAAATAATTCTTGTTGGCCGCACTCACATTCTGCCCGTTCACCAGTTTTTGCAGGCTGTCCACTTTTTGGATCAGCGCATCCTGGGTGATCTTCGTGTCTCCGCCTCCCGTACCTACATGCTGGAAGCTGCCTACTACGGTATCGGTCTTCAGGTTGGCAATATAAAGCCCGTCGTCCTTTGCCTCGAGCGTGAATTTTCCGGCGGGGGAAGTTATGTTCAGGGTTACGGGATCGCCGCCCTGGAAGTCCAGCTCCTGCTCGTGGTGCGTGGTGCCTTCGATGACGGTGATGTTCTTCTGGGTATTGTCGACCTGGATCGCGCTGCTGGCATAGATCAGGATCTTTTTACTGTGGGACGTGCAGGCTGTCAGGGAAAGTAAGACTGCCCCTGCGAAGAAGGCGGAAAAACGCTTCATACATACTGGTTTAAAAATAAATCCCGATAAAACTATCGGGATTGCAAGTAACAGAAAATATTTGAAAGAAATGCGCTATTTAGCGGCATCAAAGCGCTCGGCCACTTTATTCCAGTTCACTACATTCCAGAAAGCGCCCAGGTATTCGGCACGGCGATTTTGATATTTAAGATAATAAGCATGTTCCCAAACGTCCACTCCCAGGAGGGGGGCGCCTTTTACTTCGGCAACATCCATGAGGGGGTTGTCCTGGTTGGGGGTAGAGCTTATTTCCAGTTTGCCGTCTTTTACGATCAGCCAGGCCCAGCCACTGCCGAAACGGCTCACGCCTGCTGCATTGAATTTTTCCTTGAAGGCGTCGAAAGAACCAAAGGTAGTATGGATCTCATCGGCCAGCTTGCCGGAGGGGGCTCCGCCGGCATTGGGCGCCAGGCTTTCCCAGAAAAAACTATGATTCCAGTGACCGCCGCCGTTGTTGCGGACGACCGGGCTGATAGAACCAGCTTTTTGCACCAGCTCTTCCAGGGATTTACCCTCATTCGGGGTGCCGGCGATCGCCTTATTGAGATTGTCCACATAAGCCTGGTGATGTTTACCATGATGGATCTGCATGGTGGTCGTGTCGATATGCGGCTCCAATGCTTCGAATGCATAGGGCAACGCAGGTAATGTAAATGCCATAAACAAGATTTTTAAATGTTATTGAAAATTAAGTACGTTAATGCCTGAAGGGAGGGCAAACCTACGCAAAAACACCAAATTGGCAAAGAACTGTTGAACCCGCTATATTAACTGTTGATTAAAAGCCGGCGGAAGAAAAGAACCTTTTCAGTAACTTTCGTTTCCATTTAAATACGCCACCATGTTTAAAAGAATACCGGCGCTGATCGCCGCCGCCTGCCTGCCTCTATGCTTCTCTTTTACTCCATTGCCCGGTGAACTTTCGTTCCAGGTAAAGGATAATGATCTGACGGCCGCTGAAAAAAAAGCGGGTTGGAAATTATTATTCGACGGGAAGTCCCTGGATGGCTGGCGTACCTATAGGAACGCGCCGCAGGAGAGCTGGGCCATTGTGGAGGGGCAATTGAATTGCCGTATGGGCAAGGACATAAAGCAAAGAGCCGACCTGGTGACCACCGCCTCCTATGCGAGTTTCGAATTGGTAGTCGACTGGAAAGTGGACAAGGGCGCCAATAGCGGTATCCTGTATCATGTTGCCGAGACCCATGAGCATGCGTATGAAACAGGACCGGAATACCAGTTGATCGATGACCTGGGATACCCGGGGAAGTTAGAAGACTGGCAAAAGAGCGGAGCGGATTATGCCATGCACCCGCCCCTGAAGATCGCGGCCCATCCCCAGGGTACTTATAATCATACCCGGATCCTGGTGAAGGGCGATCACGTACAACATTGGCTCAATGGAGTGAAAGTTGCGGACTTCAGGGCCTGGACACCGGAATGGGATAAATTGAAGACAACGGGCAAATGGAAGGATTATCCCGATTATGGCAGTACGAAGACGGGGTTGATCGATCTCCAGGATCATGCGGGAGGGGTGTGGTTCAAGAATGTCAAGATCCGGACGTTATAGTAGCTTCGAGCTGTTAGCTTCAAGCGGCAAGCTGTTAGACCAGGCTGCACCTTATAATTCCTGGTAACTCTCAGCGTTAGCGCTTATTCCGGAAGAACTCTTTCATCAGGGAGGCACATTCTTCTTTGAGGATACCTTTTACCAGTTCTGTTTTTGGATGGAAGGGCCAGGGACCTGCGACGGCCAAAGCGGTACCGGGCGAGTTACCAGGCAGGATCATCCTGCGATACCCATTCTTTTCATCATCGGCTCCATAGACGACGCGACCGATCTTGCTCCAGTACAGGGCGCCGGCGCACATCAGGCAGGGCTCCACCGTAATATAGATCGTGGCTTCGGGCAGGTATTTACTGCCGAGGTAATTGAAGGCGGAGGTAAGGGCGATGATCTCGGCGTGGGCGGTAGGGTCGACCAGCCTTTCCGTCTGGTTGTGTCCGCGGGCGATGATCTTGTTTCCCAGGACCACGATGGCGCCGATGGGCACTTCGTCATCTTCGTAAGCTTTGCGGGCTTCCTTGAGCGCCTGCTGCATGTAGTCTTCGTCGTTCATGGGATGACGAAGATAGCAAGTCTGATCGATTATTAATTATGGCGAATTCGCCACAATTAAAGGGTTATATCAATTGCAGCTTGGCTACTTTAGGATCGACGATCACCTGGTCGTGTTCAAAGTCCAGTTTGATCCGCCATTTCTGCATGGTAGCCACTCCGATGATCGCCTCTTCGCTCAATCCCGGCACCAATAAGAATTCATCAGAGAGTAATACATCATGGATATAGAAATCAAGCCGGATCACCTCTTTGATCTCGATATAATGCCCTTCGCTGGCAGTCGCCAGCTTTCTGATCCTGCCTAAAGGAATGGGAGTAGCCATATCCCCGATATAGGCCGGGCTGATACAGGATAGATTCGCTCCGCTATCGAATAGGGTATAGAGTATTTTCTCGTTCTGCGAGCCCACAAATAGAATAGGTAGTTTAAGGATAGACATACACACGGAATTTATGCTACAAAAATAAATATTAAATACCAGCAATTTTGAGGAAATTAGCTTGCGAGCGATGGCACTAACCGAACCTTCAAAAGATCTTTTGCCCCTGCGTGAAACTTTCCACAGCGGGATCACCCGGCCCTATGCCTGGCGCAGGCAAAAATTATTGGATCTGAAAAAGGCCATCCTGGAAGAGGAAGATGCGATCGGCCAGGCTTTGTATACCGACCTGAAGAAAAGCCCGGAAGAAGTATATGGTACGGAGACGGGATTGCTGCTGGCTGAAATCAATAATACCCTGAGAAATCTTCGCCAATGGATGCGACCCCGTTCCGTTCGCACCAATCTGGTCAACCTGCCTTCTTCTTCGAGGATCTATCGCGACCCGCTGGGCGTAGTATTTATCGTCGCTCCCTGGAATTATCCCTTTCAATTATCCCTGGTACCGTTGGCCGCTGCCATTGCCGGCGGGAACTGCGTGGTGCTGAAGCCTTCCGAATTAGCCCCTGCTACGGCGGCCATCCTTGAAAAAATACTGAGCCGGATCTATTCGCCGGACTTTGTACGCATCGTACAGGGAGACGGAGCGCTGGTGGTGCCGGCACTGATGCGGGCCTTCCGATTTGACCATGTTTTTTTTACGGGCAGCATCCCGGTGGGTCGCGCGATCTATCAACTGGCGGCGGAATCCCTCGTCCCCGTCACGCTGGAACTGGGAGGTAAGTCACCGGTAGTCGTAGAGAGCGATGCCCATATCAAGACGGCCGCAAGGCGTATTGCACTGGCCAAATTCACGAATGCCGGACAGACCTGTATTGCACCGGACTATCTGCTGCTGCATATTACGATCAAAGATCGCCTGCTGGCTGCCTTGCAGGAGGCCATCGGGGAATTTTACGGGGCGGCCCCGGAGAAGAGCTATGATTATGGAAAGATCATCCATGAAAAAAGATTCGATACGCTCGTCGGCTATTTGTCCCAGGGAAAAATAATTTCCGGCGGCCGGCATGATCGCTCAGCATTATTCCTGTCCCCTACGATCCTGGAAGAAGTGGACGCGGACGCTCCGCTGATGAAGGAAGAGATCTTCGGTCCCTTATTACCGGTATTCACTTATCATACCATGGAAGAGGCCCTGGCCCTTATCGGGCGCAACCCCGATCCCCTGGCTTTTTATCTCTTCACCGCCGATGTGCAAAAGGAAAAGGCCTGGATCGAAAAACTATCTTTCGGCGGGGGCTGCATCAACAATGCGGAATGGCATTTTGCGAACTACCACCTGCCCTTCGGCGGTGTAGGCCATAGCGGGATGGGCGCTTATCACGGAAAATACAGTTTCGAGACCTTTACGCATGCCAAGGCTGTGCTAAAGACGCCTAACTGGTGGGACCCGGCGCTCAAGTATCCTCCTTTTAAAGGAAAATTAAAATGGTTCAAGCGGCTGATCCGGTAGGGTGTGAGATGGGCGGGTGATGCCCCGGAGGGAGAAGGTGATTTGGGCGGGCGGCGGCTCAATACGCGTAATCTTCCAACTGGCTATTGGAGAAGGTCATCACAGGCCGCTCCGGCACGAACCCCTGGTAACGCTGTTGTACCTGCTGTAAGATCTCTTCGATCTCCGCTACTGATTTTTTTTCCACCAGTTGATTGCGGAATTCTTTGATATGGGGAAACCCTTTCAGGTAGTTGGTATAATGCCGGCGCATTTCAAGAATACCCACGATGGGACCCTTCCATTCAACAGAACGCAACAGGTGATCGCGGATGGCCCCTATCCGCTGTTCGATAGAAGGAGGTGCAAGATGAGTACCCGTCTGTACATAATGTTTGATCTCGTTAAAGATCCAGGGATACCCGATGGCGGCGCGGCCGATCATGATCCCATCCACGCCATACCTGTCCTTATATTCTTTTGCTTTTTCGGGGGAGTCGATATCGCCGTTGCCAAAGATGGGAATATGGATACGCGGATTGTCCTTTACTTTTGCGATCAGGGTCCAGTCGGCCGAGCCTTTGTAGAGCTGCGCACGGGTGCGTCCATGGATGGAAAGGGCCTTGATCCCGACGTCCTGGAGCCTTTCGGCCACTTCTTCGATGTTCTTCGAAGCGTCATCCCAGCCAAGGCGCGTCTTAACGGTGACCGGCAACCGGGTGCCTTTCACGACGGCTTCCGTCAGGCGGGTCATCCCCGGAACATCTTTCAGTACGGCGGCGCCGGCGCCTTTACACACTACTTTTTTCACGGGACACCCGAAATTAATGTCCACCAGGTCGGGCTGTACCGCATCTACGATCCTGGCGCTCATCGCCATAGCTTCTTCATCACCGCCGAAGATCTGGATGCCGAAAGGACGTTCGTATTCGAAGAAATCCAATTTCTGCCGGCTCTTGATCGCATCCCGGATCAGCCCTTCGCTGGAGATAAATTCGCTGTACATGAGGTCGGCCCCGTTCTGTTTGCATACATAACGGAAAGGGGGGTCGCTCACATCCTCCATGGGGGCCAGGAGGAGTGGAAAGTCAGGAAGTTGTATATTGCCGATCTTTACCATCGCGTAAGGCGCAAATTTACAAACTAATTGCGGATTTGTCTATATGAACAGTAATCTGAAGATATCCTCGTCCTGGTCGCAACTGGGACTATTGCTGGCGCTGCTGGGCGCAGCGTTGATCTTTACGGGGCTTATCGACAAGGGGATCTTATCCATCAGCGAGGCATCCGCATCCCATACCGTCCTCAAAGCACCCGATCCGCAAAGCGTCGGAATGATGAAATTCATACAGGCGATCTCCACCATGAGCCTTTTTCTGCTCCCGGCCGTTCTATTTGCCGTATTCACTTTCCGGACCAGGAGACTTTCTGCTTTGGGATTTCATAAGGCGGAAAAAGCTGTTTTTTATGGACTGGCTGTCCTTGTCATGCTGGTCGCATTCCCTTTGGAAGGATGGCTGGGGGAATTGAACCGGAATTTTCCGCTTCCGGCCTGGGCGATCGACCTGGAAAAGGAGGCCGAAAAGCAGATCAGCGCCTTGCTAAAGGCGAACTCCTTCGCGGTGGTTGCATTGAACGTATTGGTCATTGCATTGCTGCCGGCTATCTGCGAGGAAGCCTTTTTCCGGGGAGCTTTGCAGCGTATCCTTATCGGGGCCTTCAGGAACCCCTGGGCAGGGATCATCATGACGGCCATTTTGTTCTCCGCCTTACATTTTCAATTCCAGGGTTTTTTACCGCGTATGTTCCTCGGCGTTGTACTGGGCGCGTTGTACTGGTATAGCGGCAGCCTCTGGGTCAGCATAGCGGCGCACTTTTTTTTCAACGGCATACAGGTAGTAGCGGTCTCCCTGAATCCCGATCTCATTAAGAAAGAGAGTCCCATGCCCGTTACGGTAACGACAGCCCTGATAAGTATGGTATTGGTCATAGCCCTGTTAACCCTGCTCCGCAAGAGATCGACGGTCAGCTATGCGAGGGTATACGAAGAAGAACCTTTTTAAATTTTTTGCCATGGCCCTGAACTCTTCTGTATTCAAAACCCGGTCGCTTACGGCTGCCATTTTTGTCATCGTAATGCTGGCCGGCCTGTTATGGGACCGCTGGAGCTTTTTCATCCTCTTCTCCATTATCCATTTCGGGTGCTGGATCGAATATCAAAAGATCGTCGGCCTTATCGATAAAAGATATGCCGGGATCAGCCCTTTTCATAAATACGGGGTCATGATCGCAGGCTGGTGTATGATGTTCTATTTTACCAATGACGCTTATGTGATAGGAGGCGTCTCCCTGCATGATGTCGGCTGGTGGGCGGGCCTTGCGTTCCTATTCATCCTGCCCGTCGGCGAGATCATCGTATCCCGGAAAATGGACGCTAAGAATATCCTTTATTCGGCATTGGGCCTTGTCTATATCTCCCTGAGCGTGGGCCTGCTCACCAATATCCGGAGTTTGTTCTATGGCGGATTTGATTTTTACCTCAGTGAAATATTGGTGCTGATGCTCATCGGCTCTATCTGGATCAACGATACGATGGCGTATATCGTCGGGTCGCTGATCGGCCGGACGCCTTTTTCAAAGATCTCGCCCAAAAAGACCTGGGAAGGCACCCTGGGCGGGATTGCGCTTGCGATCGTGATCATGGGGGTGATCGGATATCTCCTGAAAGGGAAATTTGACTGGGACCCGGTGCCTCAATGGATGATCATTGCCGCCATTGCATCCGTGGCAGGCACCTTCGGCGATCTCCTGGAAAGCAAGCTCAAAAGAATGGCAGGCGTCAAGGACAGCGGGCAGATCATGCCCGGGCACGGAGGCTTCCTGGACAGGTTTGATTCCCTGCTGGTAGCCACTCCTTTTGTATGGTTGTATGTGTGGTGGCTGGTGCGTTGATCTTTTTACTTAATTTTGACACTCAAATATTTGTAATGACCATTCACAAAGAAGGATATAAAACGATCGCGATCGCTGCCCTGGTGTTTGCCCTGATCAACCTGCCCTCCTTTTATTTTATCAGCTCCAGCCTTCCCTGGCTGAGCTACCTGATATTTATCATCACCCTGGCCCTGTTGTTATTCCTGATCTCCTTTTTCCGGGTACCGGACCGTACGCTCACGAAGGGCGACCATCTTTTGGTATGCCCTGCAGATGGTAAGGTCGTGGTCATCGAAGAAATTTTCGATGTGGAATATTTCAAGGACCAACGTCTCCAGATATCCATTTTCATGAGCCCCGCAAATGTGCATCAGAATCGCAACCCGGTGAGCGGCGAAGTGGTATACAACCAGTATCACAAAGGGAAATATTTAGTGGCCTGGCATCCCAAATCCTCCACGGAGAATGAGCGTCATAGCGTGGTACTCCGGAATGCTCACGGAGAAGTACTCGTAAAGCAGATCGCGGGCGCATTGGCCAAACGGATCGTGAATTACCTGGTGGTGGGGCAGAAAGTAGAGCAAAGCAGCGAAATGGGCTTTATAAAATTCGGGTCGAGGGTAGATGTACTGCTGCCTGTCGGCACTAAAGTGAGCGTACAGCTAAACCAGGTGGTGCAGGGCGGAGTGACGGTGCTGGCGACCTGGTGAGTTTCCCTGCTTGGCGGATCCGGAAATAAAGCGTACTTTCAGGTAGTATAAATTCAGCTATATGAAAAAAGTATTAGTATTGGCCATGGCGGCTTTCCTCGTATCGGGTATCGGTTATGCCAACAACGGCGGCGATAAGGGAAAAGATAAAGGAAAGAAACCCACCCCAAAGAGCTGTACCAAGGGCTGTCCCGGCAAGGAATGCGGGAAGAAAAAGGCCTAGACCTAGAAGATCCCTTCCAATTCTTTCAGCGAATACACCATATAGGTGGAGCGGATAGCAGGCTCCGTCTTCAGGTGATTGACATATACCTGGTCGATGCCGGCATTGATGGCGCCCTGGATATCCACTTCCAGACTGTCCCCGAACATAATGCTTTCCTCTTTTTTCGCCCCCGTTCTCAGAAAAGCATATTCGAAGATCTCCTTATGGGGCTTCAGGCTATTTGAACCTTCCGAGGTGATCACTTCCGTAAAAAAACCATCGATACCCGAGTAACGGAGTTTCTGGTGCTGGGTCTTCTCAAATCCGTTGGTGATCAGGTGCAGCAGGTAGCCTTTTTTCTTCAGATAGTTCAGGATCTCCAGGGTATAGGGGAACAACAGGGTCCGGGTAGGCAGGAGGTCCAGGAACAGCACGCCCATCTCCCTGGCCAGGACCTGGTCGCCGATCTTAAAATCCAGCAGGGTCAGCCACATACGCTTCCAGCGTAATTCATCCACTTTGATAAAGCCATTGCGGTATCGCTCCCAGAGCCGGTCGTTATGCACCAGGTATTGCTTGTGAAAAAGATCAAAATCGGTGACCCCCTTTTCCTCCAAACGGAGGCTCCGATGCATTTCCTCCAGGGTTTGCCGGCTATTGGCATCAAAATCCCATAAGGTATGATCGAGGTCGAAGAAAAGGTGTTTATATTGCATGTTGCAAAATACGAATTATGAATTGTATCGTTACCGGGGCGTCCAAAGGGCTGGGCAAGGCCATCGCGGAGAAGTTTGCCGCAGGCGGGTATCATCTGGTGCTTTGTTCGCGCAATGAAGGAACCTTGTTCCGGACACGGGATGAATTGAAGAAGAAGTACCCCGGTATCCGGGTAGAAGCGATGGCTTTTGACCTGGCTTTACCGGAACAGGCCCGGGCATTCGGGAGCCGGGTGCTGGATCTGGGGATCCCGGTCGATCTGCTGGTGAATAATGCGGGCCAGTTCATTCCCGGATCCGTCCATAATGAAGAAGAGGGCGCACTGGAAAAAATGATCGCCGTCAACCTTTACAGCGCTTATCACCTGACCAGGAAGCTGTTACCGGCCATGATCGCACAAAAAAAAGGCCATATCTTCAATATCTGTTCGATCGCATCCTTCCAGGCTTATGCCAACGGCGGCGCTTACAGCATCAGTAAGTTTGCGCTGGCGGGGTTCTCCAAAAATCTGCGGGAAGAGATGAAACCCCATGGGATAAAAGTGACGGCCGTCTATCCGGGGGCGGCCTATACCGATTCCTGGGCCGGCAGCGGGATCGATCCGAACAGGATCATGGAGGCGGGGGATATTGCCGATATGATCTATGCCGCAGCGCAGTTATCCCCGCAGGCTACGGTGGAAGACATCCTGCTGAGGCCGCAATTGGGCGATCTTTAACTGATTTTTATCGTGAGCGGCAGCGGCCCCTCGGGATCAAATTTTATCTTTGCAGTCTATGAGGCAAATTTTACTCCTGATCACCTTACTTCCGGGTCTCTGCGGAATGGGTCAGGTGAAATTCACGACAGTCACCAACAGCCGCGAGGTCGGCCGGGAGGATTATCTCCAGGTGTCCTTTGTCGTGGAAAATGCCAAAAGGATCGATCAGCTCACTCCGCCGGATTTCGCCGGGTTTCGCATCGCGGAAGGCCCTATTCAATCCAATGGGATGAGCGTCATCAATGGCAATACCTCCCAGTATGAATCCTTGTCTTTTGTCTTACAGCCTGAAAGAACCGGGAAGTTTACGATCGGGGGCGCTACGGCCATCGTGGATGGGAAAAGAATGCAGACCAGCCCGGTGATGATCACCGTTACTAAAGGAAGCACCCATTCCGGAAATGGGAATAATAGCAGTAATAATAATTTATTTCCCCAGGCGACCTGGCCCGATCCTTCGGAGTCCGGACTTACGGAGAGGGAAAGAGAATATATTTTAAAGCCAGGTGAGAATATAAAGGAGAAGGTCCGCAAGAATTTATTTGCGAAGCTCCTGGTGAATAAGACCACCTGTTATGTAGGAGAGCCGATCGTAGCCACGTACAAGTTATATTCCCGTCTCAATTCCGAGTCACGCGTAAGCAAACGTCCTTCCCTGAATGGATTCAGTGTGTATGATATGGTCGATCCGGGAACGGATGCTTCTTCCATCGAAAAGATCAATGGCAAGTCGTTCACGGTGCATATTATCCGCAAAGCGCAATTGATCCCCCTGCAGGTCGGCATGGTGGACCTGGACCCCGTGGAAGTGGAGAACACCGTTCATTTTGTCAAAGGAGCCGCCAGGCAGGAAGCAAGGCGTAGCGGCAATGTATTGCAGGATATGCTCGACCAGTTCGATGATAACAACCTCGGACCCGAAGTAGAAGAAAATGTGGTCATTGACACTAAGCCGCAGACGATCACCGTAAAGCCGCTACCGGATGAAGGAAGGCCGGCAGATTATAACGGAGCGGTAGGGAATTTTTCCGTGCAGGCCTCTCTGACCAATAGAAACCTCAATGTACAGGATGAAGCGACCCTGCAGCTTGTCGTAAAGGGCAGCGGCAACCTTCCGGTGGTGAATGCCCCCCAGGTGCAATGGCCCGCCGGTGTCGATGCTTTCGAGCCCAAGGCGAAGGAGGAGATCAACAGGGAGACGGTGCCTATGAGCGGCTCCAAGACCTTCGAATATGCTTTTGCGCCGCGCGGCCCGGGCCATTACACGATCCCTGCCGTTGATTTTGCGTATTTCGATCCTTCCACGCATTCCTATAAAAAGGCTCACAGCGAGCCATTGGATTTCCAGGTATCCCCTGCCATCAAGAAGACCGGTACCGGAGGGGCGCCTGTCCTGCTGACGAGCCGGCCGGAAGGAACGACCGACCTTAAAAAATTCATACAGCAGCACCTGGAGTCGATCTTTGCCGTATTGATCCTTTCCTGCCTGGCTGTCTTTCTCTGGCGTCAGAATCGCCGTTTGCGGGCAGTGGAACGGCGGAAGGAAGAAGGGGTCCGGAAGGTGGAGGAGGACGCCCGCGCGATCGAACAGGCTGTCGAACAGATCCGGTATATGCCGTCCTATCCTCCTGTGACCGATCCTTTGCAGGATACCCGGCTGCTGCTGGAGAACGGGGATTACAAAGGCTTTTACAAGGAATTGAACAGGGCTATCTGGAAGTCCGTCACGGAAAAACTGGACCTTCCGGCCAGCGAATTGAACAAGAATAATATCGCCCGGCAATTACAGGCAAAAGGATGGAATGCGGATACTACCCGTCTGCTGGAAACCATTTTGAATGAATGCGAGATGAATTTATATATGCCGGCCTACGATACCTATAACATGCAGCAATTGTTGAGGCAGGCCGAGACCTTATTCGGTGTACTTATACCCCACGCCTCTCACTGAGTGAAAATATTTTGGGTTGCGGCTGTCCTCTTCAAAATATTTCCGGAAGCTAAGGACGAAATTGTCGATGGTGCGGGTAGTAGGGTAGACATTATAACCCCATACGGCCTGTAAGATCTTTTCCCGCGTAACGACCTCGTTCCTGTTCTCGATCAACAGTTTGAGCAGCATCGCTTCCTTCTTGCTCAATTGAATGCGCTCCCCTGTCTTGGTGATCGCCTCCTGCGCCTTGAAATCGATCGTATTCTTACCGAATGAATACAGTTCGCCGGAAGAATCCTTGTCCTGCAGTTTCTTATTCTTCTCCACCAGCTTTTGGATGCGTAGCAGCAGCTCTTCGAGATTGAACGGCTTGGTGAGATAATCGTCCGCGCCTTTTTTAAGTCCCAGGACACGATCCGCACTGGCATTCCGGGCGCTGAGGATCAGGATGGGTACGGGGTTATTCTGTACACGGATGGTCTCTGTCACGGTGATCCCGTCGACGCCGGGCAACATGACGTCCAGGATGATGAGGTCGAAATATTCCGATTGAACGGCTTTCAGGGCCTGACTGCCGTCAAAGGCCGAACTGATCTCATAGCCTTCCAGCTCGAGATTTAGTTTGAGCGCCTCATGAAGATTTTCTTCATCTTCTACCAGCAGGATGGAAATTTTTGTACTCATATGATTGGGTGTTGCCCGAAAGACTAAAATACCACCGTAAAAGTACTTCCAACGGGTGAATTGTTGGATACTTTAATGGAGGCTTTGTGATCAGCGGCGATCTTCCTGCATAGATAGAGCCCTAAGCCCGTTCCTTGCGTACTCCGGGTCTTTTCGTCGCCGGTACGATAAAACTTGTCGAATATTTTTTTCTTTTCGTCGTCAGGGACCCCCGCTCCCTCGTCTTTAACGGCAAGGAGGATATGCGACTGTTCCCTTTTCAGGATCAGGGTGATGGCGCCCTCCCGGGGGGAATATTTTAATGCGTTCTCCGCGAGATTGTTGATGAGCATTTGCAGCAGAAGGGGATCTCCCAGGATGTTGAGGTGGGGTTCGACGGATACCTCCCATTTTCTTTCCGGGAAGCGATGTATGAAGTCATTGGCAGTCCGTTGGGTCAGGTCGGAAAGATCCAGGTTCTCTTTTGTCCTTGCATACCCCTTTCCTTCCAATTGCGCGGCGACCAGGATATTATTCGCCAGGATATCGAGCCTCCCGGTCTCCTGCAGGGCGGCCCGGATGATCTTCTGTTGCTTCTGTTCGTCCAGCCGGTGCTTTTGCAAGGTCTCCAGGTTCAATTTGGTGACGGCGATGGGGGTCTTCAATTCGTGGGTGACGGCCATCATAAAATTCTGCTGCTGCAACTGGAGCCTGATCTGTCTGCGTACTTCCCGGTATACGAACAGGGCTCCGAGGAGGATCAGCGCCAAAAAAGTAGCGCCTTCACCGATATAGCCGGCGTTCTTACGGTCCTCTTCCTGGTGGATGGCATTGAGCCTGGGGATATAATCGGGATTGTCCAGCTTCAACTCCTGGAGTTTATAATTGGACATCTGACGATTCTGCGTCTGGAGGGCAATGAACCACCATACCAGCCCCGAGACGATATAGGCGAGTAACACCCAGTATACGGTGGTGGCGAGGGCCAGTCGTTTTTTCTTGAACAGGTTCATTTCGCTTTCTCTACGCGTACCCCGGCATTTAGAATATGTTTCAGGGGGTCTTCGCGCATTACTTGTTCGATGGTAAAAGAATAGGTGCCGGGCTTTTTAAACTTTGTTTGCGGCTGTACCAGGATACGATGCTCATAGATATCATCCATTCCGCTGCCGAGCCATCCCTTTTCATTGGTTGCAAGGGTAAGATCGTAGCGCTGGCTTTTTGGAGCGGTATCCCCGGGTTCCAATACGGTGCCTTTCACCCATAGGTTGTTATAGTTATACGCATCGGAATGCCGCAGTACGAGGTATATATTATAAAGGGAGGCCGTATCCTGCTCTTTTATAATGAATTCGACCTTTGGCTTGAAACTGCTTTCCCATTGCTGGCCGGGAATGGTCACATTCTTTTCAAAGACATCGGTGGGAAGGGAGAAGCATGCCGCAAGCTGCAGGCTGCAAGCCACAAGCAGGGATAAAAAGGACTTTTTCAATGAGTGATTTTTGCACAAAATTAGGGGCAAAGGAAGAAGTTTCAATTAAAAATAGTTGACTTTAAAGCACGTTCAATACCTGTTCTTTCGCTTTTTCCAATTCATCCTTCATCAGGACGACGCATTTCTGGATGGTGGAATCGTAGGCCTTGGATCCGGTGGTGTTGATCTCCCTGCCGATCTCCTGTAGGATAAAGGAGAGCTTTTTACCCTTTCCGTCTTCGGGTTCCTTCAGGATGGCCTTAAAATAATCGCAATGGTTCTTCAGCCGCACCTGTTCTTCGCTGATATCTATTTTTTCAATATAATAGATCAGTTCCTGTTCGAGCCGGTTAGGATCGTAGTTCTCTTTACCTACGTTCTCTTCCAATAGTTTTCTCAATCCTTCCTTGATCTTGGTCTGGCGAAGGGGTTCGAGTTTGATGACCTCATCCTGTTGTTTGAGGATATTATCGATACGCAGGATCAGGTCTGCTTCCAGGGAGGCTCCTTCATTCAGGCGGTGTGCATTGAGATCTTCAATGGCCGATAAGATGACCTTTTCAAATTGCTGCCATTCTTCGTCCGTAAGCGTGTCGCCGGTGGGGGTGATCACTTCGGGCAGTTTGACGAGCGTACTCAGGATATTGGAAGGATCCAGGTGCAGTTCTTCGGAAAGCTCCGCCAGGGCTTTATGATAGGCTTTGGCGAGATCGGTATTGATGCTTACGGGCTTTGCATTGCCGGTCTGTTTCAGATTGATGGAACAGTCGAGCGAACCGCGACCCAGCTTTTCGGAAAGTATTTTACGGATCTGGAACTCGAATGGCTTGAGGAAGCCCGGTAATCTCAATTGCAATTCAAATTGTTTGCCATTCAGGGATTTGATGTCTACAAGGAAAGTCTTATCGCCTACCGTTTGTTCAGTCCGTCCGAAGCCGGTCATGGATTTGAGCATAGTGTCGTTTTTTTATGATGGAAAGATAGTGAAAAGTTAATGGTTCGTGTTTTGAGCCCCGAAGAGCAAG
>Ga0307516_10003459_pt1 | contig 20246 bp, 26 predicted proteins | sample 19_EM_MG_FD_203310 | JGI IMG/M metagenome (GOLD analysis project Ga0307516, IMG submission 203310) | Populus trichocarpa ectomycorrhiza microbial communities from riparian zone in the Pacific Northwest, United States - 19_EM | ecosystem: Host-associated > Plants > Roots > Unclassified | place...
ATATCCGAAAAACGTATTAAGGATCACTTGGAGTCCATCCTGTCCCGCAATTCTTCCTTGGTTTCGCGGGCGGCGGAAGCTGTCTATAGCAAGGGGAACCTCAATGGCGTTTCAGGTCTTCAACGATTGACGCACCTCGTTTGCCTTTTCCTGAGCAGCCTCAGCCGTTTGTGTCGCCTTTTCTTTGGTCGACTCAGTCGCGGTACCTAGTTTGGGGTGATGGGAGGTTCTTGATCGGACACGCCAACTTACCGAGGGTCTCTTTGGCCTTTTCACCTGTTTCGATGGCAGAAGCAAGGCCTTTCCCGACTTTCTTGTTCACCTTGGATGGAGTGAGCGAAAGGAGATGTGGGAGGGGGAAGTACCGACAGTGTCTGCGACTTCGGAGATCTTTTCCTTTACAGTTTTGGCTGCCACCGGGGTCGAGCGAAAAGTGCGAATGGCGATGAAGGGGCGGTTGAACATGGTGGGTAGATGGAGAAAGGATGTTCGTCGAGAGGAGATCTTTTATAATGACGTCGTCCCACCATTGACGTCATGTGCACTTTCACATCAACGCATCAACTCCGGCGATCAAGTTGGAATGTGATTGGTTGAATGGAAAATATCAGTCGATTCCACCGTGAAGGCCACTGTGAACGACACCTCCATGTCAGCGCCCATCCCATCCCCCACCAGCCTCGCCCCCGCCTTCCCAGTGCCCACCTTTTTTTCCCAGATTGCCCCCAACTCATCCAGTTGGTTCGTCACCACTACCGCCCTCCTCGTCGCCCTCCTCGTCCTCGAACAATCCGTCTATCGTTACAAGAAGCGTCATCTCCCAGGCGCCAAATGGACTATTCCCCTCATAGGAAAGTTTGCTGATTCCATGTCCCCGTCCATGGAAGGCTACAAAAAACAGTGGGACTCTGGTGCCCTCAGCGCGATCAGCGTCTTCAACATGTGAGCTTTCCGCCCAGGCTAAAAACTTATTTCATTTTCCCCTTCAGCTTCATTGTTATGGCTTCATCCAATGAATTCTCACGCAAGATCCTCAACTCTCCAGCATACGCTGAACCCTGCCTCGTCCACTCTGCGAAGCAAATTCTCATGTCTGACAATTGGTTCGTTCCTGTGTCATTCACTCGAATCCCGCACTTTCCTGATCCATCTATCACAGGGTTTTCTTAACTGGAAAGGACCATCTTAATTATCGTCGCGGCCTTAACAGTCTGTTTACTCGCCGAGCCCTCGGGTGAGGAACAACGCAATTTTATGTCCGTGCTCGCTCATAATCTCTCTGTCGGTCCAGTATGTATATCGGCATTCAAGAATCCATTGCCCGCAAACACTTCGCCAAGTGGCTTACTTCCCCCCTCGCCAAGAATGGAGAGGCCCAACCTATTATGATGACGGCCCGTTACCTGAATATGGACACTTCCTTGCGCGTCTTCTGTGGCAATCACCTGTCGGAGGAAGCTACTATCGAAATCAATGACAAGTATTGGGCCATCACCCAGTCACTCGAACTTGTTAATTTCCCTCTTGCTCTTCCTGGCACCAAAGTCTACAAGGCTATCCAAGCACGCAAGCGGGCTTCCTACTGGCTTGAGCTTGCTGCCAACAGAAGCAAGAAGGCCATGGCCGCCGGTGCTGAGCCCGAGTGCATGTTGGACGAATGGGTCAATATCCTCAACGACCCCGATTACAAAGGCAAACGCGACTACAGCGATCGCGAGATGGCCATGGTCCTGTTCTCCTTCTTGTTTGCCTCTCAGGATGCCATGAGCAGCGGCTTGATCTACGCGTTCCAACATCTATCTGACTCTCCCAATATCCTCGCAAAAATTCGAGCTGAGCAGGACGTCGTGCGCCAGGGCAATTATGAGAAGCCTCTTACACTTGAAATGATGGACCAGATGACTTACCTCAACGCATTTGTCAAGGAAAGCATGCGGATGAAGCCTCCTGTTACCATGGTCTGTTGTATTTCATGCTCGTCTTTCTCACTGCACTCACCTCTAACCCCCAGGTTCCCTATAAGACCACCAAGGCGTTCCCCATATCCCAGGACTATACCGTCCCTGCTAACAGCATGGTCATCCCCTCATTTTACAACTCCCTTCATGACCCGTCTATCTATCCCGAACCTGAGGAGCTTTACCCTGAACGCTGGCTCGATCCAGAAGGCTCTGCTAACCAGAACCCTAAAAATTACATTCTCTTTGGAAGCGGACCCCATCGGTGCATCGGTATTGAATATGCCATGATGAATATTGCACTCGTCCTTGCGACGGCATCCACCATGATGAACTTCGAACACGAAATCACACCGCTGAGCGGTGAAGTCGAGTGAGTTGTTCATGCCGTTTCTGATATTCCAGCAACTGAACGAGTACCGCTTCTCAGGATTATTGCCACCTTGTTCCCGAAGGATGGATGTCGTCTCAAGCTTTCTCCACGCAACCAGCATTTATAGATCTGATTCATAGATATGCCAATACTTTAGGGCCCTTACTGATACCAAGTCGTAGGTGCTGTCTGGATAATCATATACCTCAATAGTTGGGATGACTGGTCGACATTTAAAGCTTTCGTATGAGAACTGGAAGGGAGCTGTGGCCTTGTCCTTTAATACGAGGCCGGATTACGAAACTCTGGAACGCCTCGACGTCGTATGGGCAGGAAAATGAGAATTGACAGAGAAGAGTGATGATAAGAACCTGCATGGTTGTCAACGCAAGCGAGAAAGCAGACAAACGACATGCGACATACTTTGATTTCTGTCAATGCAAAAGCTTTTCCGATGCAAGCGCGAGGGCTACGGCAAAGCGAATTGTGTGAGAAAGGAGGAATAGAAAACGCGGTATGTCACACACCCTTCGCTGAAGGTGAGAAGCTCCCGATCACAGCGAATACCAGCTTCCTTTCTCTCAATCCAACGGCTGGGTCGAAAAACATGGGCATCGGGACCCCAGATGTTTGGGTTAGTGTGCACGACATTGAGTGGGATCGCGAGAAGTGTGCCTTTGGGAACGACAAGATGCATGTCCGAAGTGCCGGGAAGGGGTTCGGAGAGAGGAATAGACGTTGTTTCGAGAGCCTGATATTGAGCCTATTATTCAACCGCCGAGACTAAGATACCATTCGGTCGGTTGCTTACCTCGTGGTGGTTCTCCAAGATCGCGGGATGTAACCGCAATGTCTCCTTCAGAACGGCATCGAGTAGAGGGTACTTGGAGTTGAGGTCATCGCATGAGGACTCTCGCGCCGTCGCGACTTCTTCTCGCAGTTCCCGTTGCAGGTCAGGTCCCTGAGAAAGCTCGAACAGGATCCACTTTTATACCTTCAGAAAACTAGAGGGATCTGCATTGGAGAGTCGTCTTACCGCTATGATGGCAGATACTGTCTCGTATCCGGCCGATATCGTGCTCCTCATTTGGGAGACGATCTCTTCTTCGCTGATAACTTGTCCTGCCGCCCTCTCCGCCTTAACTGTGACGCAATCAATGTCAAAGGTTTACACAGGTGAGAGGGACTCGATCCATACGCATTGAAGCCATCAATGATTTCTCCTCCAAGCTGCAGACCACCTTTGCATCCTTCCACATCTTCAAAGCGATGTTTCCAAGTTCTCGCTTTGTCCGTTTAATCATTTCGCCTTTCCTGCCGATCCGGAGGATGGGAGGGAAGATCCAGAAAAGTGCCCTCATATAGAACGAAGATAATTTGTGTTCGTTGTTGGTCAGCCCATCGAGAGCTTCGGCGAGAGCGTGAGGATTTCCGGAGAGACAATCGAAATCGTAGGAAAAGGCGGCACGTCCAATTGTATCTAGTCTATCCCCAAAGTGAGCTCCTGATGACTCGGGGACGACGGAAACGGATTCACGCAAAACGGGCTGCCCAGTTCGTAACTTCAATTTCGAGTTCGTCCGTGTGGCTCCTGTCCAGCATATTCATCCATTGCGAGGCAAGCTTGCTCGATGTTTCGTGGAAGATTGGTGTCAAATTCCGAACGGAATGCAGGCTGGAAGGGACGATATATCAAGCGCAACGTGAAGGAGGTGAGAATTAGCCGACCTCAGGGCTGGGGCAAGAATCCGTCGTTGTTTTTCATGTGCTGCCTTTCCTAAATTTCAGGTGAACTTCTTTATGGATCAAGACTTCCGGGAGATATAGAAACCTTCAATCCATAGGATGCCCTTACCAACCGTGGCGTCGAACCACGCACGAACGCCACGAGGCTTGGGAAAAGTATAAATCCCTTCACCAACGATGAAGGAAATCGCTCGAGGGTCCGTGATCGAGAGGACCTGATTCTGCTCGGTCAAAACGTGTCAGCCGCCGACGGAGGACCATTTCAAAAAAGCGACGTACGCCGAAAGCCCCGCGAAACTTGACGACCCTGCCAAACTGATTGTGCCAAGTTGCATATAATGATCCAGGTACACTGTTGTAAAGGCGCCATTCTTCCCCCCAGAGAAAAGACGATGGTGGCGGGCCAGGAACGTGTCGCAAGATGCGGCGTGAGCTGATAGACTGATATGCGAGCCTGGTGAGGGCGACTAGAAGAAAAGCTAAGGCAAGGAGAAATGCATTGGCAAGTGGTGGATGAACAGGCAAAGTCTGTAGCATGGTCGTCGAGATGGAGAGAAGAAAGTCAGCATCGCCCGTTATATAAACCAGACGGCAGGCTCGATCGCAATCGCGCGACAAGGCTTGTGGATCGAGCGGAAGGATATTCTCCTTCCCGGTGGGTGAACTACGGTGGCATGCTCTCCATTTTGTTTTAAGTCAAAAAGTGAGGAATCGCCACAGATCTCAAAGGATGCTGTCCATAAGCTTTAACCTGCGTCTTCTTGGGGTGTTTACAGTTCCATAGAAAGACGCTGGGAATGGGATCTTGGGCTCAAGTTGTCGGTGATATTTCGTATGCGAGAGGAAATTCTATATCCGTGATCAGTGAAGCGTACGTCTGTTCCTTCCCAGGACAGAAGCACAGGTATTGAGGTGTCACTACCCTGCATAGCCCGGCCACGAAAGGGCGATATTCGAGGACGGACAACTCGTGTGAGGTCATCGAGGGTTGGTTGATCTTGACATAGAAGATCAGCTGCGTATGCCCAGGCAGATAAACTCGGATTCGTACAGCGAACAACGTTATCACAGACGTACTAGCCGAGATTTTAGGATATCAACCCTAAGCTTCACAGCTGAATAAAGACGACATCCTCACGCCGTACCTTGGTTCTTCAATCTTGCATCCTCGGATTGATTGTTGGCAAAGTCATAAACGTCCAGTTTCAGTGATAGCCGATGGGGCAAATATAGGATCGCGCATAATTTTGACGTCGGGCTATTATTCGGGTGTCCCGGGCCTTGGACGCGCGAAATGGTATCATACTGAGCTGGTGCGCCCTTCCCGTTCAGGATAAGCTTGAGGCGCTCCTGCGCGTACGTTTAGGTGTAAGCTTGACGGAATCTGAGATTCGTTGACACCGTTTAGCCGCCTGTAAGAAGTGCCACTGCCAGTTCGAAGGGTCCGGGATGTTGATCTCCTTCAGAAACCATGTGATGGACTCTCACTTTGTGCTGGAGGATGCCGAATTGCATGAGTGCTAAAGGTCCAGCAGTCAGGTATTCACGAATAATGAGTCCAGCACAATTTTGACAATAGTGGGAGTCAAAGTAGAGGTCGTATCGAGGGGATAGTTCTAGGAGCTTGCAAACTAGCAGGCAAGCTGCCAGGAAAGGCAACTGCATCATCAACTTGATCAAGGCGTGATGCGGCCGTGATGCCGTGATGCGAGGCTTGACCAGAATCGAGCTGCACAAAGCTGCCCTCCACACTCACATCGAAAACTGTTAAGGTATTACCCCCGTTATACCCAGACTTCGGTCAACCTAGTCAGTAGGCCTGATACATTTACATATGCACCGTGTCCGTCCTGTTGCCCTTCCCGAGACAAGTAAGACACCAGATGCAAACTTTTGACATACATCAACGTCCACTAGCCACATCGACCTAAACCGAATCATAACTCTCCGCCTGACGAAAACCCTAGTGACAAGTTCTGTCTCGTTGTTCGTTTCTCTTAGTCTACCCAGCAGCGCCCCATCTTCTGACATCTCGTCACTGACTCAATTCACTGCAGGGACCGGAGCCGTCCAACTCTACCTGGTGGCGGCCAATGGAGGAGCGAAATATGAAGGTTGTACATGGTGCGTACCTTCAGGACGTTCTACTAAAAACGGATGAAGGTCTCGTTGTGGCTATGATGGGTACGCCACCAAATCATATTGCCAACTATAGCATGGAGTAATGCTCTTTGAATAGCGGAAAAAGATCGTGCTATTGCCTGGAAACGCTTCGAAAAACAGTATGAAAAGGAGAAGGCTGAGAAACATAAACAAGGTATTGAGAAACATAAACAAGGTATTGAGAAACATAAACAAGGTATTGAGGAACAGAAGCAATGGAAGAAGCAGGAGCGCAATCGAGAGAAGGTAGCTAGGGAAGTACATCTTGAGGATTTACACGACCTAAAGGAAGCCCATTCAAGTTCCAAAGCACGGGATCAAAATGAGGCACCTTTCAGCGCCGAGCGTATTGCATCCCTGTTTGGATTTCATCCCAATGCGGTGGTCGTACAGGGGTCGACTTCGAAGGACGAGTCACGCCAAGAACAGAATTCACCTAAATCATACAAAGCAATGCACGGTGAAGCGGATCCGTCTTGAGATTCGATAGATATTGAGACTCTGGTGAACGCTGAGTCGTTGCTTGATGCATGTCATATCCTGTACTTACCTTGCTATCTCCTAAACTTATTTTGCCTCTCAGATCAAATTCTTCGATCTTGTACTGGGAAAACCCATCTGCCTCCCTCCTGCGGTGCAACATTGGTTTCAAAATCTCCGTTTTCGAAAACCGATATTCCGAGTCCTTTGCGGAAGAATGGGGTTGTGTATGTGAGAAGTGTAGGGCCAGGGAACCGGTGGCATGGCAGGAAATTAAATAAATAAATGGAATCGGAAGCTCTTTGAGGCTCCTTTGGGGACGAGGTGAATGTACATCAGCCAACACAAACTGGGGAAGGGGATGGCCTGAACCTATACTTTTACTTCCTTTAGGTGTTTCGTCGTTCTTTCCCCGTGACGGCGGGTCCGGCGATCTAAGTGGCAAAGGTGAGTCCGGCTATCCACGTCTCGTTCCCTCTTGTTGCTCGTGGGTGGAGAAAGCGGGAGCGATGGGTCACCTACAAATGCTAGTTCTTGTAAGGTCTCTTTGGATCAAACCTTCAGCATCACGTCTCTCTCTCTCGAAAAAAAAGACAACTTACCACAAACGACCGCCGGACTCCACCTAAAATCGGTCAAAATAAATTAAACTAACACACATCGTTGGAAGGGAACAAGACGGGAACAGCACTTCCCGACCATCGCAAGCTTTGAGCGCGTTCATACGTCGGTGGACATCTGCTTGACAGGGTCTGTCGTCACACCGGACCTCTTCCCGCCCCAAATGTTCAGCAGCAGGACGATGGGGGCTGTAAATGCAGGAAGCTGCGGTCGAGTCAGAACAAAAGATGGGCGGAGAAAGATTACGACACAAGGCAAAAGCCGAGACCCCTCTTCCGTTGTGCGTCTAGGATTTGCGCAGGGTTGGTGCAGATGGCTAGCGATGGGATAACCGTCGAGACTTGAAGAAGCTTGCTGGGGTGTCGGGATAAACGATCGGTGTATGAGAATTTGTACATGGTAGTAGTTGCCATAGATAAGAGCGGATTGTTCAAACAGTTGAAAGAACCGAGAGTGGGTATCCCAGCAGACGAGAGGGGGAAAAAGTTTATGTGAGAAAGAGAAGAAATCTGAGCTTACGGTGGTCGGGGACAGAATCGACCCATTGCGCCGATATCGATGTGTTGTTCCCAGTGCTCGCCGATGAAGCGAAGAAGGACTCGATCCTTCTTTAACGCCGTTGATCGCTGCCTTTGTCCTGGGTCTGAAGCCCAATAAGCTACTGGCCTTACTGGTCAGCACGATCGTGAATATCTGCCTTCTTTGCCCGCTCCCATGTAGAATGACCGATCCTTTATTGCGGTGCTCGTTTGTCCGCTGGCTGCTTGGAGATGACGAGTTGCTAGAGAAAAGTCGGTTGAAAGGGTTTTGATGCCTCTTCATCTTGCTCCGAGTGAACCAATAGTACGCACTCGTAAGAAGTGCCACTGTCAGTTCGTTGATCTCCTTTGAGTCAGAAAACCACTCACTTGGTACTGAAGGATGCCGAACTGCATGAGTGTTGTCCCAGCTTGGACGCTGTCCATGTTAAAGGTCCAGCAGACAGGAATAATGAGTCCTATGTGGTCGGTATTACATAGACGTTTCGACCGTCGTCTCGTGAGTCTCGTCGTTACGGTTTTGCGCATCAAGCCGTCATTTGATCGACACGTGTCACATTTTCGGTCCACCAACGACCAATCAACACGTACCAGTCGCAACAGGGTCTCGTAAAAGCAGCTTCCAACACGAGAAGCAGTATTAGCGAGCTCATGAGACCCGCCACGTCGAGGCAAGGCGATTCGATGGCCGTGTCTTCTTCTCTGCATAGCATCCACATTTCTCCACGTACCCCCAAAACACCTAGGGCATTTCGAGGAGATCCAATAGACGAAACAGAGGAAGGTGTGGAGCTCAGCTTACTGAACGAAGAGGAGAGACATCAGGCTGTCCGAGATGTGGACGACGCGCAAGAACTCAATGGCAACCTCAAGCACTTCATAAGCGCGAAGGACAAGAGGAATATGGTCTTGCTATGTGTGCTATGTAAGTCTTCGATATTCTCATCAATTTCCTCCAATAAAACTCACTGGTAGAACAGACCTGATCCAAGGAGTTCCTGTGTGTATACAGTCAAGGTCCATTTATTTACCTCACTGACGAGTTTTCCATATCTAGCTGGGACTTGCGCTCGGTGGGTGATGACCATTCTTTTCCGACGTTCACCAACATTCCCTTAGGATCTGTACCGTTTCTTCTTAAGGAACACCTATCTTATTCACAATTAGCAACATTCGCCCTCGCAAGCTACCCATACTCTCTGAAATTACTTTGGTCTCCCATCGTCGATTCTGTATACTTCCCCTCCATTGGACGGCGGAAATCTTGGATCATCCCTATGCAAGTCATCGTTGGCAGTTTGATGCTTTATATATCCATGAACGTCCAGAAATTGCTCGACAATGTGATCACATTTCTTAATTGGACTTCTGTGTGCTAATATGCCCCGTTTTAGCCAGCAGACAATATCACAGAGCTCTCAGTTGTTTTTACATCCCTGGTCTTCTTTTCCGCAACCCAGGGTGTGTTATCCTTCGTAAATATCTTCCTCCCTCCCTCACCTCTTCCTCAGACATCGCAGTTGACGGTCAGTCGTTTGAGAGCTAAATAAAATTGTCTCACTCAGTCAGCTATCGGATAGGTTGGGCTCTTACACTCCTTTCTCAGGATTGCCTTTCCTATGCCTCGACATGTCAGACCATCGGTCTAAACACTGGATTCTTTGCTTCATTCACCGTTTTCCTTGCATTCAACAGCCAAGAATTCACGTAAGCACTTTGGAACAACCTGTGGCTTTCATGTCTTGACACTCCATCAGGTCAAAATGGGGGGTTCCCCATCTTACATTGGCGGGTTATCTTAAATTTTGGAGTATCATCTGTTATTCGGTCACATTATGGCTGCTTCTATTTAAAAGAGAGGTATTTCCTCCCTACAATTCTCTCAGCACAGACATTGACCCAGGAACATTTCGCCAAGGACAAAGAACCAATCGACGGCTCGGAAATGAGTATCAAAGTTGTCTATAAAACTATTTGGGGCATCTGCAAGCTGCGACGTAAGCACCCTTTTTTATGGGTTGTTCTCATCCTCATAAAAGTTACAGACGTGCAAACGCTGGTTATGGTCCATCTGGTCGCCAAAATCGGCTTTGCAGCTAACGATGCGGCAACCTCATTGAAGTTGATAGAGAAGGGCCTCAAACGAGAAGATCTGGCTCTTATAGTGTTGATCGACTTTCCGTTTCAAATCATGGGGGGCTGGCTTGCGGCCAAATGGTCTCGAGGTGAAACACCGCTTCGTCCTTGGATATATACATTTTTCCCGCGTCTCGTCCTTGCACTTATCGCCACCCTCATCGTTTATTGGTTCCCAAAGCCCCCAATTTCTACCGGCTTCTTCCTCTTCTTGATCATTCACACAGTCGTGTCTTCGTTTGCCTCGTAAGCTGTGTTTTCCTTCGATTGATAAAGGACTACTGAATCGCCGTACCTGGTAGGACTATCCAGTTTGTTGGAATTTCTGCTTTCCACACGCGAGTCTCGGACCCCCTCATTGGAGGGACGTACATGACGGTAAGCCATCAACATTCGAAGAGTTGCAGAGCATTCAGCCCTTGGGTAGCTTTTGAACACGTTCACTAACATGGGAGGAACATGGCCCAAGTGGTTCGTCCTCAAAGGTACCGTTACGCGCTTTTGTTTGGCCGAATCTCACATCCTTCTGTAGGTGTGGACCTTTTCAGTGATGCGACCTGTAAGGTTGCGGATGTCGGGTCAGATATTGCTGTACAAGGTCCGGTCCACATACGTTTTGCCGATGTAGAATGCTAACGCTAACTTAAAATATCTGAAGCGACGGAGTGTGTTTCAGACCATGGAAAGGCAACGTGCAAGGGTATTCACGGTATATGCATCACTCATAGCGATGGTTACTACCTCGTGTCGGGAGTGTGCATGACACTTGGACTGTTGATTTTAGTGATTTTTATAATTCCAAAGGCGCGCAAGTTGCAAGGTCCGTGTATTGTCTTTTATATTTTCTCGGTCATTGAAACCCTTCGCAGCTCTCCCTACATCTGTGTGGCGCGTCAAGCTAGAGTAAGCGGTTGCGATTGAACAGTCAAGTATCGTAATTGTAACTAGTTACTTATTTACCAGCCTGCCCTAAATAGCAGTACGAGGAGTGATTACGGAATATTTCGATGTACCTTGTCTTCACTCGCTTTGTGAATTTTCAAGAAAAAACCTGTGCACTGCCATAAACTGAACAGCACGATGTCCTCAACAACCATGCATTTTGGCCCCGAATGGATGCGCACCAAGCCCCAGCCTTCGACGCGCTCTCAGCCACCCCCATCACCGCCCCCCACGGCTCCTTCGGCCGCGTCCACTTATTCCGCCCTCGTATCAAACCCACCTCCATCCCACCCCGAAAGGCTTGACGAGGCACATCCTTTTAGATATTCGAGAGACGACCTTCTCAGGATATACAGGGAGGGTAGTGGCAGAGGAGGGTTGGGTTTAGAAGTTGAACGATGGGAGGGAGTCGTTCGGGAAGTTGGGGGTGAGCCCGTAGGGTTGCGTGAAATGAGCGATTATGAAAAGAAGGTCAGGCTATCCATGCGCATACAGTTCTGAGGATTTCTCCTCCCTCCTTTCGTTGCGTCCTCACATTATATATGCAGCTGTTCCAAGGACCTCTTAATTCGGACCTTCGTCGACGCCAATCTACCGATTACCTCTCTCCTTTATCAACTCAATCTCTTGGCGTCGATAGATCCCGCATGGGCCTCAACAGTCCAGCATCTGCGACCGGAAGTCCTCTCAGGGACAGGTTTGGGCCGTTGAGACGAAGAGAGAGTGCAGGTATATGAAAATAAATATGGCTACTTTCGTTTCACTCTGACGATGATATTAAAAGAACAGCCCACGATAACAATCCCGCGCAAACAATCTTTGTCAAACTTGCCAGCTTCCCAGGCATCGCCGCGCGATGCTGCCGCGGCGTCTCCTAGGCGAGGTCCTGGATACACACCAACACTTGATGGAATTCTTAGTAGCGGGGAATCTTGGGTCACTCGGCGTCGTGCATCGGATGCCTCTCTGAAAGTCAGTACTGGGGCCGGCCGAGACGTTCTGGGAGATCATTCAAACGAAAGCAAAGGAATCGAGATACCGGAGGAAGAGGAGGATGCAGGCATTCGGGTGCAGATACCAAACGACGCCACCTATCCAGCAGCTGCTTCTGGTGATATCGAGTCACCGATACCTGGCAGCCACGATCCTAGCGCAGAGATGTCTAATCTGTCAATTAACAACAGTTCAAGTGCTGTCGGATCTCATGGAAGCCCTTCGCCTCTGACTGGCACCATTGATTATGCGCGTATTGAATGGTCATACAAAGACCCTTCAGGTCAAGTGCAAGGTAGGTTCTGTTCCTGACACAACTTTCTGTCTCCCATTGATCGGCCTTTAGGACCTTTCAATGCGGAATTGATGCAAAAATGGTTTGATGATGGATATTTCGTTGGTGACCTACCTATGAAGCGGACGTATCTGGATTCACAGTGGACAACTGTGGATCAACTGGTCAAGGGGCATGGAGGCAGCAAAATATTCTTGAGTCCTCCAGTACCATCCCTCCCTCCAGGTCTAATAGCACATCCGACCGAGTCTCCTCAACTTCTGGGTTTGCCCCAAGAACAGCCATTATTTAGCGGACCCTTTCAACCAGCGCCTCTTCTGAATTTGCGCAGTTCGACTTTGGAATCCCTCTCCAATTCTGATTCTCCTTCTTCTTCTTTCGGAGGAGGCAGATTTAGCAACGATTCGCCCGATCCCAACACCTTTGGCGGTCGAGGTGCCTATTTTGGGGCGGATAACACTGGGCGTATACAAAGCTTCGCCGGGATACCCGACCCTTCGATAGCGTTTACCAGAAGGAACACTTTCGATCCCTCGTTTGATCCCTCGCTTGGCGTGCATCCAGAATTTGCTAATATCTCGAATAGAGAGTCTACCTCGGATAACTTTGGGTACAATCGCAGCTATAGTGCCGGTCAGAATGGATGGAACATACCTTTGGACAATACCGGTCCTGTTTTCGATGGCGTAACCAGTCGTGGATCTATGGAGCACAATACTTTCCCCTCCAACAGAGCCGGGTCAGCAACCAACTTCAGTAATCCAGGAGCTTCTCAAGACATTGGTTTTGGTGACAATACCTTCCACCTAAACCAATATGTTACTAGCGCTTCCCCGTCACAACTATATTCTCCGATGGCGCCGTTCACCGATTTACAACATTTACAACACCCTGTCGCTATTCCCAGCCCCTACGAGCCGCACGCTACCGTACCACACACCAACCCCCCGGTATCTCAACTAGTGAACCAGACCAATCATCCTTCCCACTCGCCTTGGACCTCAGAAGTTCCTGCACCGCGGCGTCCAGGTCCATTCGATGCTCAACACCCCACATCCGCGAACACAGTGGTGATCTCCTCACCCTGGGAGCGTGTCAGCGAGCTTTCAGGACCAAGTTCCCAACCCGGTGGCTCGTCTTGGCCGACACCCTCGCAAAGTATTCCTGAGGAGCGCTGGAAGGATACCCCCGCACCTGATAGTTTGACGTTCAGCAATGTTGGACAGCACAACGAACAGCAACGGTTAGCAGCCGTTTCTAAAGCAACTTCTACCAACGCTGAAGTAGTTAGACATCCACATCCCACCCCGATCTCCGAACCTCCTGCACTTGTGCCGAAACCTGCTCCTCCAAAGTCCAAGTCTAAGATTCCCGTGCTACCCGCGCAGTCCCCGGCCCCCAAAGGAGCTGCACCTAGCTCTCAACCTGTCCCCGAACAGACACCTTCCGTCTCGGCGTCCAAATTGGCATGGTTGAAGGACGATGACACCAAGGTTAAACCCTCCGGAAGTTCCATAAGCTTGAGGGAAATCCAAGAAGCAGAGGCCAAGAAAGCTGAGGCTCGCAAAGCGGTTGACAAGGAGCGGGAACGTGCCGTGCGTACAACAGGTCAACCGTCTGAAGTGAAGGAGTCGCCCTCCTTCACTTCCTCGTGGGGCCTTCCGACTTCACAGGCTGGCGTGGTCCTGCGTGCCAACGGTGCTAATAAAGACACCAATTCGACACCTGTGACATCTGCACCGCCTGTGTGGACCCCGGCAGTCAAGCAGAATGGCACCAAGAAGAGCATGAAAGAAATTCAGGAAGAGGAGGAAAAGCGTAAGAAGAATGCCGTCAAGGAAACCGCGGCAGCTGCTGTACGAAAGGCATATGCTGAGACTTCGCAAAAGGTAATAATAGTTTGAGTACATCATTTGACGGCTCCTCAAACGTACCTGTAGGTAGTAACGCCCCCAGTGCAAGCAGGTGGGGCATGGACTACAGTCGGCCCCAGCGGCAAAGGCACTGCGCCTGCATTTACTCGCACGACCGTCGCCCCGCCAACTCCGACCTCGAGCGTGACTTCTTCAGTTCGTCCAAATGGCACCACTGCGACACGCGCGGTTTCTACGACCCCCGCTGTGGCGATACCTGTCAGGTCTGAAGAGCCCGTCTCCCCTTCACACGATTTCCTCAAGTGGCTCAGCAGCGCTCTCAAAGGATTAAACAGCAGTGTCAACGGTATGCCTATATTCGCTTCCTATGTGATGCTCCTCAAACGTCGCCCGCTCTTCTTACAGTTGAGGAGATTATGTCCATGTTGTTGTCGTTCCCAATGGACCCTGATCCATCCACTGTCGAGCTCATCTCGGAACTGATTTATGCCAATAGTACAACACTGGATGGTCGGCGCTTCGCCGCTGAATTCATCAGTAAACGTAAAGTTGATGCGGCCTCTCGGCCAACAACCACTGGCAGTGGGGTGAAAGTTGCGGCTAAACCCATTTCGATAGCAGACGTCGTGAAGGCTGTACCAAAGCCGGCGCAACCTGAATGGGGATTCAAGGTGGTGAATAAGAAAAAGAAAGGCGGTCGTTCTTGAGATGGATAGTCTGATGGTCTGCCGAAATTTTACCGTACACTTTAATCACAGGATTTGTACCCCTTTCCTTGAAGGCTTAATGTCAGAAATATGTGGTTGGGATCACAGCGCTTTATCTAACGAATACACAAGTACATTGTTAATGGAGTAATCGTATTATACATAGATCATGAGAGAAACCCTGCAGTCTGACACACTAAGCCTCGACTTCCGACCACTCACTTCCTGTATCCGCATCGGTCTCCTTGTGTTTCAGCGGTTCAGCATTTGGGATGGGAATGAGGAAGGTGTCAATTGCAACTTCCTCAGACGAGGGCACGTCCTTGATGGTGACCTCAGATGCTGCGAGTAGTGGTGAAGACGGGGTTATCGGACCTCCAACAATGCTCGGCGAAGTCTCCGTGGATTCTGAATCCAGACGACCTGTCTCGGAATTTGAAGTACTAGTGGCCGTTGCAGAGTCGATCACCTCCGGAATAACGTCCAAGGGGTTCGTTGCAAGAGAGGGCGGATTGGTCGAGGCAGACTCGGTGGATAAAGCAGCTTTGGAGAGCTGACTGTCTGCAGTGATATCTCCGGTCGCCGAATCGCTCTTGTCTGTAGTTTCAGAAGGAGCAGCATCCTGTTGAGATAGACCTTCAGACGGAGACGAGGTCGTGGTGGCAGCCGAAATGGGCTCAGAGGCGTTATTTTTCGCCTCTTTGGAGAGCTTGGCCCTCCACCGCCCCTCAACTTCGCTCTCCAGCTCTTCGAGCGCCTTCTCAACTCTCTCTACGACCTCTTTCCTTCTGCTCCTGAGCTCGTCGTTCCCGAAGCTCTCCACGGCATCTAGCTGCACCATCAAGGCACCGAGCGCCTGCTCATAGAACCGGACAGGGTGGTTATGGGAAGTGTAGGCAAGGCGCGATGTGACCGAGCCTTCGCTGTCGGAGGATGTGGATGTGTCAAAAGGGTTACGTGCGTCGTTGTTAAAGTCAAGTTGAGAAGGGAAAACGAAGTCGGACTCGAGGGCTGCGAACCCCGCTTCAATGTTGCGGACTTGCTCCATCGACTTCAGGACGTCAAGGGATGTAGCAGCAGCCTCGGTTGGCATTCCACCAGTTCCGTTGGCTTTTGCCTTGCCTTTGGCGTTCTCTGCGGACGGTGACGTGGATGAAGTGGTCGACGGAAAGTCATGGGCGGCATCTTGTAGAGAAGCGATGAGGGCCTGAATGGTGTCCCTAACTTCGGACTGGTACTCGTTCTTAAGGCGCGCTTCCAATTCAGCCTTCAAGGACGATTCAGCCGACACCGGTGCATTAGACTTTGATGAAGAGGCAGCAGTCTAAGACAGGAAAATGAGTAAGGCCAGTTCGAGAAATAGTGTACGGTGAAACTTACTTGCTCAGTCTTCGGGATCGCGGCAGAAGGTTGCTTTGCCCAGTTGAAGAAATCGAGTATGTGCGGCACAGGATCCTCACGAAGGGCAACAGGAACCGGTTGAGAGTGGCTTGATGTTCCAGGTGCCGACTTGGCTTCCATAGCTGTAAGCAAGGCGCTCAAAGCCTGTTCGAAGACCTTGGCGAAATCTTGAGACTCTGTAGCCGATGGCTGAGGAGGATGCTGGCACGAGGGAGAGCGCTGAGGCGTGGGGATCTTTTGCAAGAACTCTCCTGCCGAGCAATGCGAGGGCTTGGAGTGCGGGGAACCTCCATGGCTCCGCAAGAAAGCGTCAGAGAGTTTCTGCAAACCAACTTCGGACTGAAATTTGGGAAGTATCTAAAAGAGAAAGTATCACTTCACGGTTGAAAGAACTTGACTGTGCAAAAGTATACCTCTTGGGAGGAGAAATACGGACAAGCACCTTCACACTGACGGAGAACGGAATCATAGGTTGGAGGTACCTGGCATAAGCATCAGCACGCAGTACTTGACGTTCAAAAACAAGCGACTCACTTTATTCTTGGAAGTCAGATTACCGGGGCAGTGATAGGCCCGGGTCATTTCCTGTTGTAAGGGAGGACGAAGTTGGCGCAAACCAGGGTGTCGGTGCTGAAAAAGGTCCATTTGCTTCAGGGCAGCTTCTTTGGCCTGACGACGGCCGAGAGTCTCTCGCCTGATGACCTCTTGAGCCTCGCGCCTAAGTACCTCTTCCTGGACCTGGCGGCGAAGAGACGCGAGAGGATCGTGCGTGCGGGTGTGGTAGTCCCCATAGCCGTAGGGGTCTTGTCGAGTGCGAGAGAAAAGGAGCTGATCCTCTCCCTTGGTTAATTGGATGTCCCGCAAGCGCCTGAGGAGGACCGCTTCCTCTTCCTGAAGGGCAAAGTATTCGGCCTCTGCTTGCTTGGCCTCGGCCATGGCAGAAAGATACCTCTCCTGAAGGGAAGGAAAGGGTTGATAAGTTTGGTGGGAGGGGGAGTAGTAGAACATTTGAATAACTGTGTGGATGGATTACAGCCATACTGCTCGGGCTTATATAGCCTCAGCCTCTGGACGCGCGTCGACGCGTCAGCGTTGCGCAGCTTCGCGTAGAATCTTCAGGAATCCTCCATCATATTATGGATGAGTCGATGATACAGGATTAGTCATCGACTTGATTACACATTTGATGAATAATACTCTCCGGATTTCATCGCTTCTGTGCCGAGCGTTCCAAAGTTCACCACCCACTTTCCCCCACTCATCGACACCAAAGGAGACGTTCTGACATAGTTTTGCTGGTAAATGATGGTTTGTGTCACACGCGCCAAGTCCAATTCCAACAAGATGACACATCTCTCAAGTGAGACCGACTCTCAAGTCGAGCTACACGACGACCAATCGAAAAGATGCCCTCTGCGGACAATGGCAGCGACTCCGATTCCCCGGCATCAGTGTCCCGTTGCAGATTGACTTGGCATCCCTCTGCTCGATTGCTCGTCAGACTCGCCAGCAAACGGACTCAGATACGGTTGCCCATGTATTCGAATGCGACGTCCAACAACCTCCCGTCGATAGGCCCGGGTCAAAATGGCGTCAAGTGGATCGTGCGGCTCCCTAAGGCACCAGTATGGAACTCTTTTCAACAGTGCCGTATGACGCTTGACCTATTCACCCTCGATTTCCTCGCGAAAAACACATCTCTTCCTATCCCTCATGTTCATGTCTCCTCCTGCTCTCTGGACAACCCTTTGTCCAGGCCATACACTCTGATGTCTTTTCTTGAAGGGACGCCATTGGGGGACTTGTGGTTCAACTCAAGTTGGATGACCGATCAAAGGAGATACAGAGTATTCGAGTCCCTTGCGTTAGCCATGCCTCAACTCAGCAACTTCACATTCCCAAAGATCAGTGACCTTGTCCCCGATCCAGAAATGGGCCGTGCAACCGTAGGTCCCATCGATCCATCCGCTGATGAAATCAGCGAGGAAGGTGCCACCTCTGAAGACGCACTCGGACCGTACGACTCTACGTATGACTTTCTGTTCGATGGGATCAGGAGGAAATCAGAGCGCGCGGATTCACATCTCGCCCGATTTGCTCTACTTCGCACGTTCGCGTCGAGCCTTCCAGACGATTCGTATACTTCACCTCCATTCCTTCTGGCCTTTCCCGACTACAACTACGATAACATACTTGTTGATGGCGGAAGGCTGTCACCGGACCCCTTGACTGGGACAGCACTTTTGTAGTACCTAGGCAAGTGGGTTTGCGCGTTGCCCATGTTGGATTACGTGTGACTGGGATCCAACTCTATGCGTGGCATCCTGAAGGCATGGAATCTGCTTCGGATGACGAAGATGTAGATCTTGCACCAGGTGGTGGGCTCTGCAATGGTGATCCTTATATTGGCGGTCGTACAGGTAATTCGGAGCAGGACGGCGGAGACTCGGAAACAGTGTCGCTTCTTCAGGAGGATTCACCGCAGACTTTGTAACGCTACCGAGATGAGGATCTCGAAATCTACACCAAGGTCGATCCAGCAAATGCCGCTTTCACGAAAAATTCTCACATTTTAGAGGCCGTTCCAATTGGGATATTTTCGGAGATCTGTCGAGCTCGCATCGTGCAGAAATTGATGGAGCATATGTTTGGCGCCGAGGATGTATGCCTAATGGAGATGGAGCTTATGGAGCGTCTTGAGCAGGGAGCGTGGTTGAAGGACCTTGTCGGTGCGAAAAAGCTTGTATCTTCAATTTGAATAATTTACATTTCTTACATGTCTGGGCCCTATAAGTTTCAACCTGAGCTTCAGTTTCAATACGACGTGGCTTTCGCGCTTAGGCAGGACCCCTTTATGCGGTCAGAGGTTTGGCCATTTTTTGGCACTTAACGGAAAATTGACCTTCGATAGGTTTATGCCCACCCGATAAATCAACGAATTGAAGCTGACTTATGTCAACCGACTCACATATCAACGTTTCATCTTGATTTCTATATACATAGAGGGTCACCAATGCATAGATGCCTCAATATCCTCGATATCCAGGAAAACATCTTCAAAAAACTCCGATATAATCCCAAACTGTTGGCTGCAGTCGCACAAACCTGTCAAGCCTTCACAGGCTAGCCTTCCAGTTTAAATCTGTGGATAAATGTTGTGTTTCTCACATTTCTCCTGTCGTCAGATTCCGCTCTCAGTCTATTATGGCGACATCAACCGGCATTTGGTCCGCATCAACCCGGAGAGCGACCTGGCGTTGAGTGGGCTCTTACTCAGTCTCAGCGAGGTCAAAACTATCGAGGTGGCAGACATGCCTTTGCCAGTGCGAGCGGTGGTAGATCATCCCGGAACCCTCAATTCTCTTGCTTTCTGGAAATCCCTCGTGTTCCCCCATGATCCTGACCTTCACCCATTCACAACTCAAGGTGGTCGATTCTCCAATCTTTCTTGCTTTCACTTTAGTACGGCGGATTTGGTGATAGCAGCAGACATTGTCGAATCCATGACTTGTTCGTTCACGATTCTCGACATCGAGATACGCGAATCCAGATCGCGGGTGACGACAGAAACAGTACGGTCTCTCCGCCGCATGACAGAAGTGCTTTCTTGTCATCAGTCATCAGCATCTTTATCGCGACTTGCTCTGAGAGTGATGCCCGACATGGTAACAGGTGGGGACTCGGCGCATGCAGCACTTCGTCCTCTGTTTAGGTTGAATGGAATTCATGACCTGACGTTATACCTGTTGATTTTCGACGAGGTTGATGATCCTTGGTGGGACGAAGCATCCCAATCGTGACCACACCTGGAGACCTTGTGCCACCACAGCACGAAATACGTGGATCCAGTATGACTTTAGCCGGTTTGCTTCCCCTGCTCGAGCGTTGCCCTAAGGTAGATGTTGTTAGGTACCGACACCCTTATGTAAGCTGGATTTGGGTTAGGGTTAGATTATGTAAGCGGCCAAATCTACGGAGGTTCGTTTGAAAAACGGACCTTTCGGGCCAGAACCGACAC